>Ga0157364_1002078_pt1 | contig 18128 bp, 9 predicted proteins | sample AttsexASBM2_FD_111476 | JGI IMG/M metagenome (GOLD analysis project Ga0157364, IMG submission 111476) | Fungus gardens microbial communities from leaf cutter ant in Ribeirão Preto, State of São Paulo, Brazil - Atta sexdens ASBM2 | ecosystem: Host-associated > Fungi > Mycelium > Unclassified ...
ATAAACATAAAAATAATAAATTTAGTGTATGATAATAAAAATATAACATAAATGGTATTATAGTAATGATTAAATAGATATATATATATATATATATATATATATATATATATATATATATATATATATACATATAATGGACGAAGTTTTTTTAACACAAATTTAAACAACTGTTTAAGAAGATCCCGTTATAAGCAAGTAAATCAGCATTAACGAAATAGTAAGCATTCAGAATAATGTTAATTTATTCTACAATAATGTGGAGGGAAAAGAGAAAAAAGATCTTCAGTTACCTTATATCTAATTTCAACTAAATGACACTCCTATTTTCCTATGCGCATTTTGCAATGTGATTTGATGATGCTCAGATGACCTTGAACATCCCCTCCATCTTTTACATTCTAAAGCATTCTATTCACTACATGGCACAGATAATGCTTCCAGTTGACGTGGAGTTAGTAAAGTTTATCTTTGAGAGATACGTGCATGTGTTTTTCTTGATCAATGAGAGTATGAATAATCTACCGAAAATGTCGAACAAGAAAAGAAGGAAAAGTTTCCTTAACAAGTTACGTAGCATATTTAAGAAAAAAGACGAGTTAGAAGAACAATCAGATTTCCATAATAAGCAGAAAAAAGTATTTGACGATAGGCAAACTGATGATATGGGAGGTGCATCTTGTAGTTCTGATCAAAAAATTGCAAAAGCTATTGGCAGTGAAATTTGTGTAGCAATTTCAAGAAATAGTTTGTCTGAAAAAGAAACACATATTGATAAGAATTTATCAAAAAATTGTAAAAACGTAGATATTATAAAAAGTGAAAGTTTCAGGTTTCCTAATGTAGATGATGATATAAATGAAAAGAATCTTCAGAACGTTACAAAAAATAAGCAGCTGGATTATAAATTAGGATCGGACAGATATATGAATACAAAAATTACTTTTCTAAATCAAGATAACGATATAATAAATTCTCGTTATCCAGGAGTTACTGGGTTATCTTTAGGAGATACTGGGAAAGTGCATCATGATAATGGAATGAAAAGTTATAGTTCTGACTCTAAAAACGCAATATTACAATCTCTTAACAATACTAATATTACGAGCGGTACGCGTAAATTTTTAGTAAAGGAAACAAAGGTGATTTCTCAAGAGAGTAGTGAAGATAGTGACTTCTCTGCAGACTCAATGGAAGATTTATTCGAAGATTCTTCAGAAGATGAAAATGAACATCTGATTGAGTCTGAGAAAACTCAAAAATATTTTAAGGATGAGTACTTTACAAAGGGAAAATATATCACTTATTTCTTCCTGGAAATGGAACGACAGTTATACAATCCTACAGATGTTTACAGTATGGTTCAGTATCATAATACTGATTGCGAAAAACCAGAAAAAAAAGGTACAAAATGATATACGAAATTTATACGGTGCTTAAAATGTATAACTCTTTCTGTTTTTGCTAGTATTTTACATTTTGTTCTTACAAACTATTGAATTTTTTCTTCAAAGTTTTTTCTTCAGCATTATAAAAAATTATTAAATTGGCAACATGTATTTTGCATATTTTAGTTCTGTTAAGAAACCGTATATACAATTATTTTATGTCTGGATTAGATTAGAAACATAATATATTTAACGCTGTGATGTTGTTCGTACGCAGCTATAATTGTTTGTATGTTACATATCTCTTCCTATCTTTTCCTAATTAACTTAGATTACTAGAAAATATGTATAAATACCTATATATTTTATAGGATGACTGTATGTAGGTTTTATATAGTTGTTTAAGTTAAATATAGGCTACTACTTATGTTAGATTTAGAACAAGTACAGTACTATTTAAAGTCAATTTGATAAATTGCTTGATTTAAATTCAAGTAACAATTGGTGCTGTTCTTTTTCCAAATATATTAATCAAATAACTAAATGGTTTTACTGATGTACATAAACAAATGTTTAATTTCAAAATACGAGTTCAAGATATTTATATCTAGTCAATGATAACAAATCTTATCTAATTTCATCATATTACGAATCTGCACGTTTAGTGCCAAGATTGCAGTAGGCGGCAATTGAAACAATTTAGTTTCATTACAACGGAATGCTATAATTTGTTATGAAATTAATTTTTAGGCACGAAGTGTATTTGCTCCATCAATATATATGTTCTATAGTGTATATTTTTTGCTTTCGAAATGTAATGGATGATTCTTTCTTTTACGCAATTACAACGCACAATTTCCATTAATCTCACGCATAATGTATAATTTTAAATTGTTTCAGGTGAATATTCTTCCTCCGGATCGCTATCGCCGAGTATATCAGGACAATTACGTCGTAGATTGCTTCATAGGAGATCTGCGGATAACTTGATCGTAGACTCACCTACAAGTTCTATGAGACATTCTAGTCCAGATTCTATTAAAAGTGCACCGATCCAGCATAAGCCACGTTCAACGTCCCATGATGCGTTGTCTAAAAAGAATCGTTACTTTCGTCAAACGACAGGGGCGTCTATGGATAGCTTGGCAAAGCAATCATTACTTGCTGCACAAGTACTTAATTTAATTCCTACTCAGAAAGCACGGGAAAGGTATATTTTTCCTCAGAAAATTATCTGAAATGATTATTATTCGATTGCTAAAACCAATTGAATTTTGTAGGAATTTTCTTCATGGAAGAATCGCCGCCAATTCCTTACTCGGACCAGTGGAACTTGAGAAAGTATTACCTAATCGAGAATTAAAAATTTTTATCGGCACGTGGAATATGAATGGTCAGACTCCGCCAAAAGAATTGAACGACTTTATGTTGCCATCCGACATAGAGACTGTTCCCGATTTGTTAGCCATAGGAACACAAGAGTCATGTTCTGAACGACATGAGTGGGAGGCAGCTCTGCAAGAAACTGTCGGTCCTTCGCACGTGCTACTAACTAGTAGTAATCTCGGTACACTTCATCTTGCATTATTTATAAGACGAGACTTGATTTGGTTCTGTTCTATTCCGGAGGAGGATAACTTTTCAACAAGAACTGGAACAGCATTCAGAACGAAAGGCGCAGTAGCTATAGCTCTTATGATATTTGGCACTAGCTTTCTCTTTGTTACCGCTCATTTGACTGCACATCAAGACAAAGTAAAAGAACGAGTCAACGATATAAAGAGAATCGTCAGAAATCTTGATTTACCTAAAGAGCTACCTATCCGACACAAAAGCAAAGGTATTAATGTCGTTAAAGCTTTAATAGTCTTACGTTTTATACATTGTAATGTATAATACATTGTGTCTAATAAATATATATTGTTTATTTTTTATTTATTTATTATAGATGTAACTCAAAATTTCGATTGCGTGTTTTGGTGCGGTGATTTAAACTTCCGTCTAGCTCAACCGAGAGAGGAAGTGATTCAATGGATCACAAATACATGTTTTCCACAAGAATCACCGATAAACATGCGCAAAGATCAGTTGAAAAATATCCTAAACGAAGGCGCAGTTTTGCGTGGTTTCGAAGAAGCTCCAATTATGTTCCCTCCCACTTACAAATACGATCCGGGGACGCAGAATTTCGATTCTAGCAGCAAGCAACGCACTCCGGCGTACACCGACAGGATTCTTTTCAGAGGGAAAGGTCACACCAGAGGATATATTAGACGCGTTAGCCACGAGATTTCTAATTCTAAGGACGGGGTTATAGAATGCTTGATATATGATTCTGTTCCAAGTATGTGCACGTCGGATCACAAGCCAGTCTGGGGAGTCTTTAAAACCACATTGAGGCCGGGTATCGATACGTATGTGTCTGTTATTTATTGACGTTTGAAGAGATGGTCATATAGCTTGAATTCTTTTGTATGTATTAGATACAATCTATATGCTGTTATTTATTTTTAGAATTCCGCTTGGTGCTGGACTTTTCAATCGCGAAGTATATTTGGAAGGTATTAGAAGGCGCGCGGCGGCGATGGATGATTCTCTTGAAACTTCAAAAGTTTGTTCAATTCAATAAAGAAATTAGAAGCTATTGTGAGAATGTATCAGCAGAATGGGTAATGTATTTATAGATAAAGATTTGTTTTTTTATTATAATAGGCAGTATGAAAGAATGATCGCTTTGTGTCATTCTTACAATAGATGTCACATTTCTTTTGTACGATTTATGTACTCTGTACGCTAAGTCTGTCCATTTTTATAGCGGTGACAAGAAATACTTTTTTAGTAAGATTTGTATAATAAATTACAATTACGAATGAACACCGTAAAAGTCTAGTCAACCAGTGAAATAAATTCGTTTAATGAAATGAAATCTAGATGAAGATTTTATAAATGTATCATCAATATATTCCTGACATTCATATTGTGCCACAGACATTAGAGAGGTAAAATGTTATTTGGCTTTATGTGGCTGACTTTGTCAAAAAATTACAAAAAAATTACATTCATTTTGTGACACTGCTAGTTTAGTTAGATAAATTTTTTATAATAATTCTGTATTGTATTTATCAAAATGTAACTAACATCTCAGACGTTAAAAAAATTACATAGTGATGAAAAATAATTTTATAAATATTAAAATATATATTTATGTAATTTTTAACTGCTACTAATGGAATAATGATAACAATTTATAGGTCAAATTTCGTATAAAATGAGTTTTCTAATTTTTATGTTCAATTAAATTAGATGTAATACGAATTGTAGACCAAACTATTGGGCCAATAAGATATTAGAGCAGGGTTTCTTAAACTTTTGTGAATCGTGATCTACTTCATAGAATAACAAACTCCAGGACTCACCTAGCTTTAGTGGATATGGAAAAGCAGGGGGAAGGGAGGGAGATAAGAATTAATTAATTTATACTTAATTTTAATTTTGCTCTTTTTTTTTAATTTTTTGTTAAAACTTTTATTAATATATTTTTTAAACGTATGAGATGTACGTGAAATATGCGCTTGTTTCCTATATATCTTTCTATTAATAATAATCTTAATGTCAACATTGATACAAATTATTTTCAGATCAAAGAAGTTGACAATTACTTAACTTATTTTGTAATTTAGTTTTAATTCCTGCCAATCGTTAAAAAGTCAATTTCACACGTACGAAGTGAAAGGGAGCAGCACTTTTAATATAATGAAATGTAATTTAACATTCTAAAATTTTTCACGATTCACCAAAAATCGATTTATGATTCATCAGTGAAAGCGACCCACATTTTGGGGATCCCTATATTAGATAATATTCGCAAAATTTAAATAATATATTTGTTTATTAATTCTTTATATTCTTATTTACTGGGACCATTTCTCATGTAAAATCTTAAAAAAAGATTTAAAACAGTAGAATATCTTTCCCTAAATGTTTTATATATATACAGAATCTTAATCGCTACACCAACGCGTAGCGTCTTTTATGCTCCTTCCAGTTATAGTCGATAATTCATCTCACATGGTAAAATGTTGGTATAGTTATTAAGATTCACATCGCATTATATACTCAGGATGCCCTAAACTTTGCATGACATCCATTAATACATCTTGAGATCATTTTGATGAGATAAGAAAATCCTAACATCAAAATGTTGAGGCTACAGATATTTTTTAAATGAGAAGAATTTCAAATTAACAGTTAAATTGTTCGAAATTTGTGTGCTCAGACATGGCACATTATATCGTAGTGAAGTTGTTTAGAAGAATAGAAGAAAATAAAATTAATGCTTGAAAACACCAATATTGCTAGTTTGTTCAAAGTTATCTCTCATGTCGCGATTTTCTCAATATTTTAGCTATAATTTGAGGTTTTTTGTATTTTTCTTTCTAAAAGTTACCCGGAAATCCTCCTAAACATTTGTACTCCCAAAAAATCTCCCAGTAATAAAGAAATCTCCAAATCTGGTAGAATTGTAGAAATTCTACTAAATTGGCAACACTAATTTTCTATTGTGCAATATGCTATGCCTAAGCATACGAATTTTGGACAATTCAATTGGCTAACTTTAAACCTTTCTTATTTAAAAATTATTGTAATCTCTACATTTTGGTATTAGAATTTTCTTAAAATGATTTTAAAAATCTATTGAAAACGCGAAAGTGTTTGGCACCTCGCGCGCGCGCGCGCGCGCGCGTGTGTGTGTGTGTGTGTGTGTGTGTGTGTGTGTGTATATAGTAACTACGTTAGTAATTAATTGCTAAATAGCATGGTCGTGTTAAATAGTGTTGTGTTATCGATTTTAAATAGTCTATAGTGTTAAAAGATAATGTTCTTTGATAATGAGTGACCCTATTTCTAATTTATTGTAGATAATAATGGCAAATTACTAATTATAAAACCCCAAACACAATATTGTTGCAGAATAATAATATATGCACAAATAAGGTGGCTAAATTAGCATTAGATCTAACGTTTGCTATATCAGAAATATATGATGTGAATCGTATTATATAATAAGTAATTAATATGACTCCTATTTACATTATTTATTTAATTAGGAGTATTAAAATTATTACACAATTTCCTAAGTACAAATATATATATTTTTCAATTCAATTATGATGTTATTATGTATCTTATTGCTTTGTCTTTATGATAAATTTATTTTGTTGTTACTTTTTGGTCATTTTATATTTCACATTATTCTTAAAAATCTTATATCTAAGATTCTAATACATGAAATAGTATGTATCTAAGGAATACTGTATGTTCCTCTCTTCTCTCTAATATACTAACTGGAGAAAAGAACAAAGATTACTTTGATAAAAGAAGCAATACGCAAATTATTAACAAAATAACGTAATATTTATATGTTGAGATGAACAATATGAACTATAAACAAATTATATATAAATATTAAACTCCACATTATTTAAAATGGTGTTTAATATGCTTAAAAAGTTCCACTAAATATAGAACATATATAAATATTTAATAGAAAAAAAGTGCTTAGACCTAATTAAAACATAAAGTATTAAAAAAAGACAAATATATGATGTACTACATGTTAGGCAATAAGTTTAGGTGATATTAAATTGTAAGCTTAAAGAAAAGATGTGATTTAATGATATCATTTTTATTATCAAACATAATGTATTCAATTACGAGCAAAATTTCAAAGTTGAAACATAATTCTGGAATACTCGCACTCCAAACAAATAATCAAAAGATTAATCTTAAATTGGAAAAATATTATTATATATGTCTTGATAGAGGCATTTCGTGTCATGCGTCAAATGCATACTTTAGTGATTTGTGCCGACTTCTTTGTAATTGCGTAGATAGGTTGCCAAACAAGGTGCCTAAAAACATCTTTTAGTGTTTCTAAGCCTTCTACAATGAAGCGAGACTAAAAACTGTCGGGGTTAAGATCTTTAAGTCTACTGAGCAGGTTGCCTTAATCATGCCTTACTTAAATCGTTATATATGTAGTTACCCTTGATCTCTGTGCACGTACAATTTTCTTAAAATTATATTTCATTCGGATTTTCGTTTTAGAAAAGAAAGAAAAAATGCGATACAATATTTAATCTATGTTGTAGTCTCTTCTGTAATGATATTTAAATAAAAATTCCTGGAGAGTAAACGTATTTTAATAAACATAATTTGGCTTGTAATATGTTGATTATCTTATCTAAATCGCATCAATCAAAGAAGCAACAAAAGAGTATTATAATTAAATTTTTATGTGAGATGTAGAAATCATACACAACATAGGTTATTGCCTGTTGTATTGTCTGTTGTAAAATATATAAATTTAATTCAATAAGCATTTGTTAAGTAAAAATCATTTAATACATTGCACAGCAATTTTTTGGAGATATTTGGTTTTTGTAGTGCATGATCTGAATCGTGATGCAAGTAGACAAGGTGTGTTCTTGCGCATATTTATTTGCTGCAATCAATCAGAACTTGATCTTTTTTTCAGCGGATTTTGTTTCAATATACCTGCTATGACAGATATGATTTTAACATATTGTAGAGCATGTTAAAATATAAAATATAAAATTTATAACATACCATGTTTTATATTGATATTATTTATATGGACTTGAATTTCTATCCATATTTTTCTGTATATCTCATCTTTGAGAAACGAAACAAAACTTATTGATTTATATTTTGTTAGGATTACAACTTTTGCAACCTTTCATATAACACGTCGGCATTACTATTATTACCTATTGTTCATGTATTATTATTTATTTCCATTTATTTATTACCACTTATTACTTATTTATTTGTATTAATTTCAAATTTTATGATATATAGTTAAAATGACAGAAAATAGAGTCGCGCATGGCTATGCATAAACTTGTCTTAGTTATGAGCACATCTTATCTACTTGCATCATGAATTTGAATAATGCTACCTGCCCCTTTTTCAGTTATCTTTGTACTCTTGTACTGTGATACATTTTCAAACATACAGGGTCAAGCAGTTGAATCTGACAATTTTCTCACGCTTGTTATAAAGGAATGACAAGATCTAAAAGAAATAATCTTTTAATATTGTTATTGATTTATATGAATTAAATATTTGTACATCTAGCAGTATATACCAGCAGTTTTTCATAAAAATTGTTCATTATTTCGTAGACTTTAACATTAATTTAATTTTAGGAACTTGCTTTTATTTTTATTTTGAACGACGCATTTATTTTTATTTGAAAAGTATTTTAAGATTTATTTGAACATCTTTTCTTTACGATAGCCTCATTTTATGTAAATATAAAGAAATAGATAAAAATTGAATTTAAGGATATATTAAACATATTTGAAAACATTCAAAAAATTATGAAAAAGATACAAATTGTTCTTATATTGCATTTGAAAATAGTAGAAAAAATTTAGCGGCGATTTTCTACACGGATAAATTAATAAAACACGGATAAATAAATTTTCAATAATAATTTTAAATATATAAATCCTAAATCATTTAAATAAATAAATTCAAAATGATTTATAATATAATATATACTTTCATTACGATGCAGAGATTAGTTGTTCTGTAAAAAAAATAAAATTATTTTATTTATTTATTTATTCATTTACCAAACTAAATGGACAATTATAATGAAATTTGTATAAATTATCTTGAACACTTAAAGTACGTATATAAAAAAATTGAGGTTTTTTTCTTAATATTATAAAAAATAATTTAATTGTTAATAACAAAACATAGACTATATAAATAAATTATAAAAATGTGTTATGAGATAAAAATATAATTTTATTTACACATAACATTGTATAGTTAATTTGAAGTAAAAAAATATTAAACACATTTTCAAATTTAATTTACTTTACAGAAACTGTATGACCAATTAAGATATATTAAATGTGACAATTACAAGATGTTATTTCTAGAACTAAACTTATAAATAAATATGAAGAATTATTATTCTTATTGAGGGTTTACGAAATTTCCATTCCATCTAACACTCTTTCATTCAAGTCTCTGTATCAACTTTTTATAAAATCGAGGATCGGAATTAGGACACGACTACGAATCGCTTTCACATAGAATTACATTCCTTTGAAAGATCATTCCTTCATATACAATTAATAAGGAATAAATACCTTTAACGATCAAGCTGGATTTTAAATGCTTCAATAATTCGATACTTATATTATCATGTAAATTGCACGCCGAATTGATTTTTCAATTTTGAAACGCATCATTCCTTCATATTTTACTTGTTGCTTTAAATCCTATAATTTTTTTACACGCTTGAAAAGATTGTTAGATACTATCGTTGAATCCTACGGAAAAAACAGTTTTGCTAAAATATCTGAAAATTCAACTTTTTCGTCTCTAGTAGAAAAAATTCTTATAATATTTTATGTGAAGAATTTTAAGAAAAATTTTCCCCTGAATTTTCCCCTTTCAGTCTGAAAATAATTTTATTAAAATGGAGTAAAAAATGCTCGTATATTTTCTTAAAAATTAACACAATGTCATGACTTATTTCGAGTTATAATTAAATTAATTTTAAATTAATATAATTAACAATGTTCATTTAATTATAGCTCAAAATAAGCCATGACATTGTGTTAATTTTTAATTTTATTAAGTTATCAAAATAAACATTTAAGTATAATGATAACGTAAAAAATTTAAGATTCTAGTTTGTAATTAGTTTGAATAGCGCCGTTTCAAGCCGGAATGCAACGAGTTCATTCGGATGGCCGCCTTGCAAGGGTTGTCAACGTGTCTTTAAAAATAATCGTACAATTGTGTGTATGTATGCATGCGTATGATTTTGATTAAAGCCGTGATGTAGAATTCATTTGAATTTAAGAGAAGATTGATTCGGATTGTTTGAATAGAAAAAAGTGGCGGGACGCTCTGCACTCGGGCGCAACAAAACTTTGAAACAACGCTAAATTTTTTACATAATTATTTTGATAGTCCAATAAAATTATTTTTAAATCTGTGTATACATCAATAGTTAAAGTTTTAGATATTCTAGCAAAATCATTATTTCTGTGTAGTGATATCTTGTTATTGAAAAACTGCATACGTATGTGCGTACATCTAATTAATAATCGCAGAATAAAAGCGCACAAATGACACGATCCAAAAATCAGCGCAAGATATATAAATTTTTTTTTTTTATCAAATGCGCCGTGTATGAAGAAATACACGCCTATGCGGATGAGATGAATTCTCATGACGCTCGCCAAAATGATGAACGGTAGAAATTCTATTTGAATGTACTCAACTTGTTCTGTATGTGCTTGTACATTTAAATAAACAATTAAAAAACCCACCATCGTTGAAATATCATCTACAACTCTTACTCAAATCTATCTCTATTCCCCAGCGTGTATCGAAGGATACACATTAAAATAAACAAATAAATTATGAAAGTAAAATTTTTTTCTTATAACTTTTTATGTATCTAATTTCTAAAATTTATAATTTTGTATAATTTTATAAATTTTAAAAAATTTCTCAGATTTTTAATTTATAGATAGAACATTTTTTACGAGTATTGAAAAAGTCTACGTTTTTTTTCTAGAATTCTTTATATATGAATTCTAAAATGTTCTAAGATTTCTATAATTTCTAAAGAAAAGTTAAAAAATTTGAAAAAATTTAAGGTATTTAGATATGATCAGATATGTTTATAAATTTGAAATGTGATAAATTTTTGAAAATATGAGAATATTTTTCACTAAGAAAGCATTTTGAATTTCCTCGTTCGAACAAACACACTTATATATATATATATATATATATATATATATACCTAAATCCTAACATGCCTCACTTGCTTAATGTGAGCTGGTGTGAGCGATTGTGTTACTGAGAAGTGTTCTATTAGAAGAGGGCTGCGATTGTACACGTCGCAAATTCCGTATATAACATCACTAATTGGTTAACTTAATAATAAAACATTATCATTGGTAAAACATTATCATTGGTGAAAAATCACTAGACATCATTGATATGAGTGTAGGCAAACGAAGCTTCTTCAGAAAGTCTTTTCTGTTAGTCTTTTCCATTAAATTTGTAATGAGAGCGGCATATTTACACATAGTTTAATTGCACACGTCACTCATTCTGCTCCTAGAAATTTTTCACAACATGAAAATGCGCCTTTAGGAGCGTTTTGAAGATTTCCCTTTTTCGGCCACATTGGCTAGTGACATTCGTAGTGAGAATAGAATCAGTCATGTCCCGTGTAAATGCCGGGCCCGTAAAAAGAAATGTTTATGAATTTGGGTTTACCAAACTTCCTCTCCGTGAAAGATTTTATTCTATAAACTATAATATACGTTACTATGTATTTCGAGTAAAATTTTCCTCGGAGAGGAAGTTTTGAAACGTAGCCTTAATAAAGTTGTACTAGGACATCTAGGAAAATTTACAAATGTATACTCGAATCAATCACGAGGGTGCTGGTCACATGACTTGTTGGCATCTTTTTTCTGTACGTGTGGTCACGTGATGGTTTATTCCGCGCATCTAATTCGCGCAGGCAACACTTTTACATAAGGAAAATGTAGGGAGTTAGCAGTCTAGTGTAATATATAGAAATCTGTGAGCGCAACCGTGCAGCCGAGTCGCCGCCATTTTGTTTATTTTCGCAAGACAGAGAGAGATCCGTGAACGACGATCGCGACGTACGGGATCGGCCCGCGCGTATTCGTTCGTGTTCGTCGAAATAAACGTCCGGCTGTACGAGCCGGAAGGTGAGAAATAGTAAAATAGATAAGAAAGGATCTGCTGCAAGAACAACAGTACAGGTGGGTTCGCTTGTAGACGGAAGTCACAGCGAAGTCGATTGAGAATTAGAGAGTGAGCCCGATCGAGGAGAACCGTGGTGGCGACGACAACGAGCGGATTCGAGACTCGAATAGAGAAAGAAAGAGAGAGGAAGAGTGAAAGGGGGAAAAGGAGCGAAAGAGAGAAAGAGAGGGAGGGAGAGAGAGAAAGAAACGCGAAGTGAGTAACGGCGCGCAACATTGTCAACGTCGTCTGCGATCGTCGTCCTCATATACAACCGTCGTTACAACCGTCGACATAGTCCGGTAGTCGGTGATCGCATCATCGCTGAGCGCCGGTAAAGCGCACAGCGGAGCGGAAACAGTTTCACGGATCGGGATCTTGCGCGCGCGCGCGCGGCAGGGAGGAAGGGGGGGAGGTCGGTGCGCGAGGCGCCGCGCCGGAACGAGAGGCGAGACGGCCGTCGTCGACCGTCGTCGTCGTTGCCCGCCGCCGTCGCCACCACCAACCAACCAACCAACCAACCAACTAACCAACCAACCATCACCACCACCGCCGTTCCGAGCTCCGATTACGGACTAATACCATCAGCATCACTAACATTATCGCTGTCTCGTCACTAAGCTAGAGCACTACTAGCAGTGGCAGCAGTCACAACTACCACCTATCACAAACATCGTCACAAATCCGTTGCTACCGTCGCCACCACCGCGAAGATCGACTGATCGCAGTCGTGGCGACACTCGGAGCAACTCGGTGGCACGTACGATTTACGAAGGAAATAGGGAATATAGAGTACAACGGATAGTACGGATACTCTAGTCGCGTATTTAGCGATTTAATAATACGAGGGTGGAATATATGCTGTGGGCGTCCCCCGTACGAGTGGGGGCACTTGATGGCCGCAGAAATTGGGCGAACTGCGAGCAAACATCTATCGACGGAGTGCGGTAAAGCGACGTCGCTATCGAGTAGCGACGTAGGCTTCGATAGTAGCCGGGTAATCGTTGGAACGGAACAGCGACAACAGTTGCAACAATCGCATTATCAGCAACAACGTCAATCGTCGCCACCATCGCTGCAGCAGCAACAGCAGCAACAACAGGATCGGACTGATCGGACTTCATTGGCTACGGTACAAATCCGAAAGGCGCTCGGTAAAACGACGACGACTCCTCCTCCACCTCCTTCTCCTCCTTCTTGCCGGAATCGCGTACCGTTTGCGACCGCGCAGCTAACAGCGGAGAACAATCAGCAACAGCAGCAGCAGCAGCAGCAGCCGCTGATCAACGCGAACAACGTAACCTCGACGGCGGAGGCCGTCACCGAGGTACCCGGCGCCATCAAAACGACCATCAACATCGGCTTCGCAATGAACCACGTAAACGATCAGGAGAACCTCAAGCAGCTCAGCCTTGCACCTATTCAGGTTAACGAGGTCGAAGAGATGGACACACAGGAGGGTGAGTGCATCTCTCCATCTATCTCTTCAATTCATCTATCTATCTATCATTTCATCTACACCCTATCTTTCTAGCTATTTTGCCACACATACGCACACGCGCGCGCGCGCGTATGTGTGGCTGCAGCTATGTATATTATCTGTATGTATATGTACTTTTGTATACATATATCTATCTATATCTCTCTCTTTCTCATCTTGCCTTGCTGGGAAGTGCCAGAGCATTCAATAAGGAAGGAGGAAGGAAGGAGAGAAAGAGTGAGAATGAGGAGGGAGAGAGAGAGAGAGAGAGAGCGCAAGGGATTTGTTATGTATGTGTGTGCGCGCGTACGTGGTATGTGTGCGTGCGTGAGAGAGAGAGAGAGAGAGAGAGAGAGAGAGAGAAGGGGCTCTTCTATGTCGGAGCTCTTCCCCAACTTTCTTCGAATTTTCTTTCCTTTTTTTCGCCCGATCGTAAGATCAAGAAGCGCATGTTTGCAAAATCGTTTTTATATTTAGAGGAAAGACACGTGCAAGCTTTTTCATGCATCTACAGATTACTATACGGAACGATCTAGCAAGCAATTTATTTATTTCGCGCGTTGCTTCTGCTAGCACGGTGACTTGATATCGAGCATTCGTGATTGGCTTCCTATGTTAATAAGCGCTTGTGAAATTTTCGTTTCACTTTAGACTTGTATTTACAAGAATATTTTGTGTTACTGACATTGAATATTAGAAAATAATTACAAGTACATATTTATGTACGTATAAATGAAAAGATGTGTTAGTTTTTTTATAGATAAACATTTTTTTTTACAATTGTGGAAAAGGTCGAGCAAATCTTATAAAGTATAGTCTTTATATAGTCTAACTGTAGCTCGCGTTAACAATGTCGTTATGGAAATTATATAATATTGTAATATTGTTTTATTCGACTTTCTTGAGCTTATTTCTTATTATTTTATTCAATATGAGAAGTAAAATATGTTTCTTTTTGCGTGAGTAATGTGAAATTATGTATTGTATTATCTAAACTACTAAATAATACAATAAATAATACAAATTTTAAAAATAACGTGCATTGATGGCAAATTAAATATATCTGATTGTAGATAGATAATATAGAACAAAGCATTACGTCATAGTTCCATTATCAGAAATTTTCGTGGATATATAAATGTAATCATTGCTGATAAAGCTTATTGTACTATTGTATGGCTGCTAAACAGTTAATATTTGATCAACTTTTCCACAGTACATCTAAAAATTGGTGATAAATTGATGCACGCACGATTCTGTATTTTTATATTATTTTTATATAATATTAAATTTAGAGTGAAAGAAACAGTGTACTTAGTGCTGCTGCGAAATGTGACTATCAATTTATAACTTTATAATGTTCAGCTGGTGATTAATTTGTTTGTTTTCTCTTTGCTTTCTTCCTATTGGAATCATTATATTTGCCATCAAAACGTTCCACATGAAGTGTCATTCTATACATTGTAATTTTTATATTTTTTTAGAAAAGATCTTTCAGAATTGCCATGTTGCTCTAGGTAAACCAATTGTTCCGTATCAATATTAAATTATATTGCAGTTACTTGTGCAAATATATGACATTTATATTATTAATATATAATTTGATATACAAAAATATGTATACATATGTTGCAAATTGTTTAATTAATAAAATTTTATAAGCATTTATTGTTTATCAAATTTTTATTGTAAAATATAAAGTTAAATTTTTATTTTTATTATTTTGTATGTAAATCTTTTTCTATTTTAAAATGTTTATTAGGTTTATTCTACTATTAAAAAGATAAATATTAACTTTTGTAGAAACCCCAAATGATGGTGGGGGAGACGGAACTGACAACCGTCCTATAAATGGTGAACCAGAATTAGCATGTATAGTTCAGGATCAAGAAATGGAGGAAGGTATGATATAAATCTGATGATGTTTTATATCATTTTATTTGTTCAAATTATTTTAGAAATAATCTTGCAATATATAAAATTTATGCTTTTTAAATAATATTATTTTTGCTTTTGTTTATTTGATATTAATTTTATATATTAATTATTTTTATTATATTCCATAAATTCTATGTTTCTTTTTTATATTAGATGAGGCCCGATCAGAAGCTACTTTTCGATATTCTGTTGAGAATATATCTAAGATGAAGGATTCACAATTGTCCCCTGCATGTTATGTCCGTAATTTACCATGGAAAATAATGGTGATGCCACGATCAAGTCAAACACAGGAGAGACAACCACAGAGATCTCTTGGATTTTTTCTTCAATGTAACGGAGAGAGTGAATCTACATCTTGGAGTTGTTACGCTGTTGCTGAACTGCGTCTTCTTTCTTGCAAGGAAGCACAAGAACCATTTAGCAGAAGTAAGTGAGATTCCATCCTTTAATTACATTTTATTAATTATATATACGACAGTTCTAATTTAAGAATGAAATTAACATTTCTTTGCATTATAATGTGATATATTTTTATAGAAATTCAACACCTTTTCTACAGTAAAGAGAATGATTGGGGCTTTAGTCATTTTATGACATGGCAAGATGTTTTAGATCCTGATAGAGGTTTCATAAAAGACGATTCAATTACTCTTGAGGTAGCATATTTTTATTAACTTATATTTTAAATAATACTAATTTTTTTCAATATTTCTCATTCTATCTGTTACTTTAGTTATTATATCCAAATAATTATGTTTATATAATTATATATATATATAATTATGTTTATATAATTTTTCAATATCTAAAAAAATATCTATATATTAAGACTCCGAATAGTCACAGTTATATTGAATCGGCAGAAGCGAGAAATAATTCGTTGATTTTTATTACATGTCATTTGTAAATAAAGACAATTTGAAAACAAAATAATTATAAGATTACTTTAAAACAAATGTAAAAATAAATGAATTGTAATAATATATGAAAGGCTATCCTTATCCTTTCTGACAATCAATAATCGTAAAAAGCGATAAAAGGCATATGAAATGTGTGAAAAAACTTTTATTCAATGCGCATGCAAAGCCTATTTTCACTTTTATCACTTTTTATGATTATTGATTGTCAGGTGAAATAGGCATAGTTTTTGTTATTTTTACAAATGTTAAAAAGCAATCTCATCATTTTATTTTATCCAAATTATCTTTATTTACAAATGGCACGCAATAAAAATTAACGTATCATTTCTCGCTTTTGATATCTCGATTCAATGACTGTGGTGATTACTCAAAAGTCTTAAAATATTTCTGTAATAAAATATATCATGTTAAACAGCATTTTGATAGAATTAATACAAGTGTCAAATATATGAATGACACTTAATTTCATGGAGAATTGAGAAGCTAAGTTTTCTTTCATAATTTTTTGTCTTAAAATATTTATTAAAATTTATAAAATTTTTAATTTATAAGAAAACAAAATGTTTGGTTTTGTAAGAATTTTTCTTAAAATTAAATGATATTTGAATGAAATGAATTGAAATGATATAGATGAAGATTGTGATAATTAATATTAAACAACTTGTAATTCCATAAGATTCATATTGCATATTTATGTTACAGTTTTATAATGTTTCGTTTAATTTAGGTTCATGTAGTGGCTGATGCACCTCATGGAGTTAGTTGGGACAGTAAAAAACACACGGGATATGTAGGCTTGAAAAATCAGGGTGCTACATGTTATATGAATTCTTTATTGCAAACTCTCTATTTTACAAATCAAGTAAGTGAAAGCATTTTTATGATATATGATAAATTGTATATATCTAACATTTCTTTTAATTTATCTGTGTTCTCTTTAGTTGCGGAAGGCAGTATATAAAATGCCAACAGAGAGCGACGATTCAAGTAAGAGTGTTGCACTAGCCTTACAAAGGGTGTTTCATGAGTTACAGTTTTCCGACAAGCCTGTCGGTACAAAGAAATTAACCAAAAGTTTTGGATGGGAAACACTGGATTCTTTCATGCAACATGATGTGCAGGAATTTCTACGAGTGGTAAATATATTGAACATTTTATTGAATTTATATATACTTGAGTTTTTAGTATGTAACATTTATTACATACATTTTTTGTATATAAAATGTTTCATTTTAATTATAATTAAAATAGTCAATTCTATAAGATTTTAGGAAAAAATATTTCAGACAAAAGTTGTGAGGTTCAAAAAAGGTACCATTAATTTGATCTTGTATAGGGTCACCAAGGTCAAATCAATGATACCTTCTTAAATTCCCTTTTTAACTTTACAACTTTGTCTGAAATATTTTTCTGTAAAATCTCGTGATTTCCAAAAATTGACTGTTTTAATTAAAATGGGACACTTTGTATATATTCATGTGTACATATTGAGCGCATATACATATACACACGTGCATACACACACACACACACACACACACACACACA
>Ga0157364_1002079_pt1 | contig 18126 bp, 12 predicted proteins | sample AttsexASBM2_FD_111476 | JGI IMG/M metagenome (GOLD analysis project Ga0157364, IMG submission 111476) | Fungus gardens microbial communities from leaf cutter ant in Ribeirão Preto, State of São Paulo, Brazil - Atta sexdens ASBM2 | ecosystem: Host-associated > Fungi > Mycelium > Unclassified ...
CAGGACAGAAACATATATATAGTGGTAGATAGAGTAGGAGCTCCTTATCGAGTTCTCTTGTATCAACCCGGTATAAGGTTTATTCACTTGTCCAACTCTAAGGGCTTGTGTCTACAACATAAATACTATCTGGAGCCTATCACACTACCATCTCTGCCTCCTCTACTATATATACATTCTCCCTATTATCACTTATGCTAATGCTGTCTGATGGACAGGCAAATAGAAACATATTCAAATACTAAATAAAGTTCAAAATAGAGTACTCTATCTAATATGTATGTACAGCCTTTCATACCATCTCTACTCATATATTAGAACTAGAAATATCTATTTCCTCTCTTGGTCTATATCTGAACTCTCTTACCAGATATACTGCTATTCACTTTAACAAACTTAGTACTAATAATCCTATCCTCCAATAACTATTGACAACTGGTGCAATGAATAGAGTTTCTCAAATTTTTCTCCTCTTTCTACTAAATACAACTGTAGGTCCAAATTAATATAACTATAAAAAATAGCCATATTTACCTCTCCAGCCTATGAACACTTCTTTTCTTTTCTTTTCTCTTCATAGCAAAAAACACAGCTAGACTATAGAAAACACTTCATAATTCACCAATCTACTACTATTAAAGACAAAGTAGTGGCTTGCTATAACAGATTTGTCAACCAAGCACAATACTACCTAAAAACACTCCTTACTTACTTGGATGGCTCCTAAATCTTCTTTTTTAACCAATTCCACTAAGTTGGTTTAGCAATAGTATAGTACTGCCAGGGAAGAGAAGTCTTCTACTGAAAACTTGACCTTGGAGACTTAGCTGAAGTTTATAACACAGAGCTTGCAGGACTTGTAACTGGGCTATTAGAATCTATTTCTTTTGCAAATCAACATCCCAAAGTCTATCACATTCAATTATATGCCAACAACATTTCAGCTATATATATAGTCTCTAATTCTAAGCCCCAACAAGGCTAGTTTATAGCATACATTTTCTACTAAAAGACTCTCTGATGGCTTGACTCCTCACCATATTACCATCTCTCTATCTCCTAATCTTCTAGCCATACTAAAATCAGAAGAAATAAAAAAGCCAATAAACTAGCAAAAGAAGCTATAAAACTCCAGAACCAATTTAATATTATAACCACTTTGGCAAGACATTGAGCATGTGAATACATGCTTACTAAATGAAAATAAATATGGAGAAATTGACCCTAAAATAGATAGTATACCTCTGCAAACCACATTCTTCCATTTTAAAGCCTTGTATAACCAAAGAGAAATCTTTGGCTGTCTTATTTAATATAGAACAGGTCATGGCTACTTTGGAGATTACTACTAATTCACAGTTCTCTCAGAAAGTATATCCTACTCTTGTAGAGAATAAATACAAACATATAAGTACATTATCAATACATGCTCCCAATATGAGAACCACTACCAAATCCTCCACAATGTCTCAAGCTTCATATACATGCCAGATATCCTTAGAACAAAACAAAGTATAGCTACCCTAGGCAAATTCCTTAAGAGATCAGATACATTTATTAAGAATAGGACAGGTTTACCCAGATAGAAGCTACCCACCATTAAAGACTCCCTAGCTGCTAAACATGATATGGAAGACTCTGAGGATGATTAAGAATAGTCTTGGAACCAATATATCTATCATTCACTACTATTGGCCTATACTCATTCCTATAGCCAATATTACTAACCTAATCTGCTCTAACATTCTTCTCAACCAGACATCTCTATATCTTACCTCTGAACTATTATTTGATTTTAAATACCATACTACTGAGAGTGTGTAATTACTTCAAATACTCACCATGTCTTAGTACTAGTTTACTTGTTATAGTATTAAAAATAGAAATAAACAACAACAACAACTAGACCTACATAACCTATGTTATGGGCCCCCTCTACTAGGACATGTGCAAGTGTGAGTTGTAATATTACCTCTTTTCTAAGGTCGCATCTTCACAATATTACAGTACAATCATCTAGATTGTAGAGACTCAAGGTGTATCCAGATAGCTGCTGTGGAAGTTCTGATATAGTTAGAAGGCTCCCTTGACGACTTTGCTTTGGTTCTCTCATGTAAATTCCTTGAATGGTTGTCCTTGTTATTTAACAAGATATTGTAGCCTGTCCCTCATATTCTGGAATTTAGGATTTCTTTTACTTCCTGTATAGAGCTCTCTTGGTTAGATATGATGATTGTCAGTGAGGTTTCTTGTTGCTGAGTAAAGGTTAGTCTGTGATAAGACTTTAGCTTAGATTCATTGATGTTTAGATATAGGTTCTTCTACATTTTGGGAATTTGGAGCTCATATACTGAGGATCTCATCTTCTTGATCACTAGAAATGATCTTGCTCTCTTGAAGGCTAGCTTCTTAGCTGGGTGACCAAAACTGATATTTGAGCTATCTACCCATACTAGGTCCCCTTCTTTATACTCAATGGCCTCGCTTCTAAACTTGTCTATTCTTAGCTTCATTATCTCATTTGTTTTCTTCAGGGCTTCCTCTATTTTTCTTTTTGCTTCCTTTATTTTCTGAATGAACTCATCTATCTTCTAAACCTTCTATGTTGATTTCTTGTCTTCATAAATATTTGAGTATCTTCCAAGGTTTACAAGAAATAGTGATCTCCCAGTACTCAAATGCTGTCTGCTCAGTCATCTTGTTGGTGACTGATATATAGTTGAAGGTATTGTTCCATTTCTTAATTGACTCTTTTGGTCTATCTATCAGTCTGGAAGATAATAAGCTGAAGAGGGATTTTGTTCAATTTCTAGCTAATTATAGAGCTCTTTCATAAAGTTTAAGACAAATTAGGAGCCACAGTTGCTTGTAATCTTTTGGAAAATATCTATGTTCTTAAACATTTATTTCTATAGACTCCTGGCCACTCATTTTGATGTTATGTTTATTATTATGGGAATATATTGAGCCATCTTTGAGAATCTATTAATTACCACCATTATTCTATTTTACTCTCTTGAGATTGGTAAGGGTCACACAAGATCTAGACTTATAATATTCTATGGTTGGTAAAAAATCTCATTTGGATGTAATGAGTTTTATCTTTTTTGTTGGTCAGGTTTAGTGATCTGATACTGTTCACAACCAAGTATATATTTTTTGATGTTAGAGAGCATACAGAGCCACTAATAATTCCTTGTGATGAGTTCATGAGTTTTAGTATAGCTTAGATGTCCTACTAGTTCATGATTATAGTAGTTTCAGATTATTTACTAGGACATATGCTTGTTTCTTTCAAAAGATTAATTTTCTGTCTTTCTTTCATTTATCTTCTTTATCTTTTACCATCCTCTTTATTTCTTCTTCTATACAATCTTCCATATCTTCAAGCTCTTTCTACCACTTATACTTCTTATCCATTCTATATAGTTAAATAGATCTTGTTTTGAAGATTGTTTGTCTCTCATTGTCTATTCTTTCCTGGTTGAAGTCAGGCTATCTGGGTAAGGTATCTGTCTTTCTCATAGTAGACTCTGGTTTGTGAATCAGATTAAAGTTGTAGTCTTGAATCTTTGAAAACTATTAGGCTTGTTGCTAGTTTAGCTTTTGAGGCTTTTTAAGATATTCAAGATTCTTGTGGTCTAACTATAGCTTGAACTTGGAGTCTGCTAGGTAATGTTACTATTATTTGAGTTTTGTCATAATTATTAATAGTTTCCAGTTATAGATCTCATAGTCTTTTTCAGTTTCATTTAAGACTTGAGACATATAAGCAACTGGTTGCTAGAAGTCATCACTTTGTTGTTGAGATAAGACTTCTCCTACTGCATATCCTAAAACATTGACCTCTATTTAAAACTTATGGCTATTATCCAAAACTACTAGTACTGAAGCTGTTGTTAACAATTTCTTCAGTTTTCTAAATGCCCCTTGTTTTTCTACTTCCCATCTCCATTCCTTCTTTTCAGTCATCTCTGTGAGTGGTTTGGCTGTATGGGCAAATCCTTTAATAAAATGTTTATAAAAGTTACAAAATCCTAGAAATTACCAGACTTCTTGTTTATTCTTAGGTTTTGGCTATTCTGATATTTCTTTTATCTTGATTGGGTTGACTTCAACACTGCCTTTAGAGATTATGACATCTAGATAGTCAATTTTTGTCTAGTAGAATAAATATTTCTTTGATTGTAAGATCAATTTGTTTTTCTTTAAGAATGTAAGTATTTGACCAACAATGTTGCAGTGCTCTTCTAGGGTTTTAGTAAAGATGAGAATGTCATTCATATAAACTATGACCTTTTCTATGTCTATGAGTTCTTGTAAAAGAGAGTCTATCATCAGCTGAAAGGTTGCTGGAAAGTTACATAGTTCAAAATGCATTACCAGTAGCTTGAATAGCCTCTTATTAGTTCTAAAAGCTGCTTTCCACTCATTCTCTTCTCTTATCCTCATGTTGTATCTCCATTGAATATTAAGCTTAGTAAATTGAACTGGCCATAATAAGCTATTCTTTTTCTTTACAAAAAAGAATAATGCTGCATATGAAGATTTTGAGTATTGGATCCTTTCTGATTTCAAATGCTCTTCAAGGAATTTGTTAAGTTCTTGTTGTTTCTTAGTCATTAATGAATAAATCTTACAGTTTTTTAGTAAGACTTCTGGAATAATTTCAATCACATGATCCTGTAGTTTTCACAGAGGGAGCTTATCAAATATTTTCTTGTCAAAGATAGTATCATAGTATTTCTAGTATTTTTTTGGCACTCAATCTTCAAAGCTTACTTCTTGGTTGTTCTTTTACCTTCCTGCTATTTTCTCTCCTATATTTACTAGTAGTATTTGTTCTTCTTGCTCTTCTGTTTCCTTTTCTTCTTCTTCTGGTTCTTTATCCCAAAATATTCTTCTACTATAAGAAGGACATCTTTTGAATGATAGTGTAGACTTGCTCCAGTTAATGACTAGATTGTGCTTCTGGAGTCAGTTATATATATCCTAGAAACAGGCTTGTCTTTTCTAGTTCTACCACTGTTAGATGAATTCGTTCCAAGTGATTTTCCATATTGAGTTCTACTTTTATGAATTCTGTGATTATTCCAACTTTATTTTAGGAACTATTTGTATTGTAACATGGAATGAGATTCTTGTATTTTTGTGTGTTAATTTTCTTCTTTTCTATGAATGTTTAGTTTATATATAAATTTGTACATTCTGAGTTAATTAATGTTGTCAGAGTGAACTTTTTCATGGTGTCAAGAGTTGCAAGCTAGACTTTAACATCTAGTTGCTGTTTTTGAATTTTCATTGCCTTTAGAGCTAAAATAACATCTAAGTCTGTTAGTTGGTTCAGTTTCTGGACTAGAGTTGTCAAGCAGTTGTCTTCTTGAGAAGGATGAGTTCAGGTTTTTAATATTTTCACTGTCTTAGACTTGTTTTCTTCTCTAATTCTTCTTGCTATTCACTCTGCTGAGTATTCTTTGCTCTTTCCAAAGCTTCTGGCATCTAAATAGATCAAGCTTCCATCATCAACTAGTTTATTGATTTGTAGATTTGATTCTATGGTTTTGATAGATAAGTAGGTGCTTTCTTCCTATCAATTCTAAAATTCTCTATTTGTCTCTTCACAAATTTTCTTAGCTTTTCCTTTGTTATTTTTCCTACTGATTTCTCTATCTCAAGTTTTTTTCCAAAGTATTTTCTAGGCTCTCTTAGTTTGGAACATCAAGCTGTGATATATTCTTTTTCTTTGCAGTTAAAACAAATGCCTTGCCTTCTCATTGCAATTAAGTTGGAGTCCTTGACTAGTGAGTTACATTCTCCAGTCCTCTAGGTTGTTTTTCTTTCTATTCTGGATGTTAATCTTGATGGCTTGATAGTCTGTCTTCCAAAAATACCTTCTGCTACTTGTTTTGCTCTCTCAAATTTGACTGCTTTGAGATACCACTCTTCTAAGGTCAGGCCTTCATTTATTCCTCCTATTTTCACTAGTTTGCAAGCCAGACCAGTATTCAATCCATCTCTAAACATCACTACTAGAGCAATCTTGTTGTATTCAGTTAGATCCTTTCAAGTGCAGAAGTCTAGCCAGTAGTTCTCAACCATTCAGCTATCTTGTTTTACTCTTTTTAGGTTCTTGATGACGTTGGCTTGGGATTCTGTGATAGTGAAAAAATTTTCTATAAGAGTAATCATCTGATTTCAGTTTGAGAATAAAAGTTTGTTCACAAAGTTTTTGATATCTTCTTCTTTAAGAGATTTCTCATTCTCATTGGCTTCTTTCTTCCTAGAAAGGTAAAAAGATTCTGATGACAGTATCAGCCCACTTCTGAGCTCAGTTATTTTTTCCTTTCTTAATCTTCTCCAATGTGAATTCAATTCTTTCCCAATTATCACTAATTCTCTTGTTGTTGAAGTACAAGGCTATTTTCTTATACCAATTGCTTACTTCAGTAGGATTTCCTTCAAAATCCTTTAGGGATTCTATTTTTAGCTAATTCCTTGGTTTCAGTTCCTTCTTTATAGTCTTGAATATTTCCTGTATACTTTCTGCAATGGCTTCCTTCTAATATTTGTTCAAAACTTCTTAGTAACTTCTAATGGTCTGTCTATACAATAGTATGAAGATAGTTGAGAGGAAGGTGATGATGACTTGAGTGAGTATTATCTTAGAGAGTTAGAGGTATTGGCACATGTAGTGTCAGAGGGGTCAGATTGATCTCAGTCTTATATTATGAAACTCCTATAGACCAGTAGTTGGAAAAGTGAGATTTATTAGTAGCCAGACTGAGACTAAAAGAGTACTTTTGTAATGCTATACTATCTACTAGACCTATATGACCCATGTCATGAGCCCCCTTTGCTAGAACATTTATGAGTGTGAGTTGTAACATTCTGCCCAGAAATCTACATCCTTGCTAAGAGATGAGTATGCAACTGATATAATGTATTTGAACTATCACATCTCTTGTCTGATCTATAGCAGAACCACTAATCCTTCCATATTAATTCTTCAAATAGTTGTCATTGCCACTTGGTAAGATATTTTAATTTACATTCTTATATTTTAGAGTTTGAGATCTTTTACACTTCCTGGATATGCTTTATTGACTTGATGCAATGAGTGTCAATAAAGTCTTTTATTATTAGGGAAATATAGGGCTTCAGTTAGATTCATTGATGACTAGGTTTAGACTTTTCCACATCTTCAATATCTTAAGCTCATATGTAAAAGATCTGATCCTCTTAACTGCTGGAAAAGGACTTACTTTCTTGAACAATAGTTTTTTGGTTGCCTGGTTAGTATTAATATTCAATCCATCAATCTATATCAGGTCTCCTTTCTTATACTCAATAGTTTTCTCTTATTTTTTGTCTACTCTCTTTTTCATCACTTCATTTGTCCTTCTCAGTGCTTCTTTTATCTCTTTTATATTCCTTGGATGAATACAGAATAATCTCTGCTTGTCAAGATCGAAGAAGGTAGACTTGATTTATTTTATTTTTCTTTTCTTTTTTTATTTTCTTTTCAATTTATTTTTCTATTTTTAGAATAACTAGGGTTAGGGTTGATTGATTATGCCAACACATCAGTCACCTGATGGCATAGTCACATGACAGATCACAAGAATTTAGTAGAAGATTTGAGAACAGATGATATCATACAACATAAACACTACATGTTGGCCTCATAGACTACACATGGTTGTTTAGAGTAGGGTGCACAGTACTTAGCACAGACCATCTGTAGGACTATATAAGGTAGACTAGTTTGTAGAAGAGTTCTCTATCAAGTTCTCTTGTGTTTCTCAATACAAGAGTTGTTCTATTATTCTACTCTAATGTCAGGTGCGGTTCATACTGGGGTGGAAGTCCACAGAATGGACTCGGAGATGAGCAGACTTGTGGAATGACCTTGGCTTCAGCTTATGTGCTACACCATCTGTCTACCGCATAGTCGCAACTTCAGATGAAGGAGGGAAAATCCGAGTGGAAGTGAGTACTGATTGGTGTGTCACCGTTGAACACCGGAGATCGAGTTCAATGAGAGTTTATCTCTGTCGATTATCAGACTAGCGAATTATAGTGTAACTACTAGTCTTATATACAAATGGATATTATAGGAGATACTTGGGGTTTCAGTGGTAAAACCCCTATTGCCCCAAGCAGAGGTTTCAGTGTTGAGACACTGACAAGAGCAACTCTGTCATGGAAGACTGAGTTGAATAGGAGTATCTCTGCCATGGAAGACGGAATATCCAGAGGGTTGCAGCACCGCCATAAGATGTGTTGCGAGAAAGGTGGCCACCATGGAAGGTGGGCTTGTAAGGTTCAGAGGTGGCATCACCGCGGGGATGTAGTTTTCCGGACAGGTGGACTTGTATATGACATCTAAGAATTTTAGTTCATAACACTGCTCTTCTCTGTTGCTATTTGAATGTCTTCCTGAATTTATCAAGAATGATAATTTACCTGTACTTAAGTGTTGTCTTATAAACAAACTCAGTTATTGGTAACTTTTCAGTTTGTCTATCAGTCTGAGAGTAATAAGCCATTTAGAAGTTCTATTTGATTCCAATTTGTCTATAGAGTTCTTTCAGAAGCTTGATATGAATTGTGGCCCTTAATTGCTTATGACCTTTTAAGAAATCTCCATATCCTTAAAAACTCATTCTTGTCCACTCTCTTTGATATTATATTTATTATTATGGAATTATAACCATGGATCTAGTGAAATTCCTATCTAGCTCAAAAGGATATGATAAAACAGTAGGTAACCATAGATAGATTTTCAAAAATAATAATATCCCAAGGATGTTATAAAATCTTATTCAGATGTAATAGATTTTTTTTCTTTGTTAATCTGCTTTACTAATCTAGCACTGTTTACATTCTGACATTTATTAGCTTATAGTCATAGTAGTATTAGATTATATGTATTTTAAACAATTCTGACTTGAACATTGTTTAATTTTTTTCCTATTCAAATTTAGGCTGTCTTGATACAGTACCTAATACCAGGTAGAAAACTATTAGTATAGATTTTGTTATGAAACTCCCAGAGTTCATAGGGTTTGATGTGGTAATAATAGTAAATTCTGTATCCTCTTGGATACATTTCATCCTGACTTATACAACTATTACTGTAGAAGATGCTGCAAGGCTCTTTCTACATCTATGTTTGAAAGTTATATAGTCTCTTTACATATGTGGTATTAAATAGAGATCTGTAGTTTATTATATATTTCACTAAGAAACTATACTACATGTTTGGAATCAAGATTACTTTGTTGATAGTGTAGCATTTTCAGTTACATAAATAAATGGAACTTGTTAACTAGAAACTTGACCAATACCTCTGGTTATTCATGAACAAGTGGTAAAGTGACTGGTATGATCTCTTATCTATAGTGGAGTTCTAGTATAACAACTATGTTTATATCTCTACCAAGTAGTGCTTATTCTTTTTAGATACAGGTTATCTCTCTTAAATAAGCTTTGAATTAAACTGCCAAGAGTCCAGGGTAGAAAGTATTATGAAGTTTACCAAATAGATGAAGACAGTATTAAAAGAGACAAAGTCAGCAATTTGCAAGTTATAAAAGAATATAACTTTGTAAAAATATATTTCTATGCTAGTCTTTCAACCTAGTAATAAAGTATACTTTGACTTGATAAATACTCATACTACTTGTCCTTTAGCTAAACTGTTACATCAGCATCTCAGACCTTACATAGTAGAGAAGTAAGTAGAACTTATGGCCTACTGATTAAAGTTTTTATTAGTATTAGAAAGACTATACCTAGTATTCAATATTGTCAAGTTGACTACTGTACCTAAGAACTCCATATTGTTACAATCAATGCCTCATGGTCTTAGCATGGACTAGGGCACAAGGCAATAACGATATGATTAGCTGTGTCAAAGTAGTCTCAGTCAGCACCTTATATAGTAGGTGCTGTATCCTTGCTCTTTTCTCATTGTTCTATGAATTGATTACCTTGTGTACTGTAGACTTTTTCCTCATGTTAGCTTAGTATATATTGTCAAGAACGTAGAAAGTAGACTTTGTTTCTTTTTATTTTCTTTCTCATTTTTATTTTATTTTTTGATTTATTTTTCACCTTTTTTATTTTTAGAACTCTGGGGTTAGGGCTAGAAGTGATCGGTCATATCAGTTACCTCTGATGATGTGGTCACAACATTGATCATGGAACTTGAGAGAAGAAAGTAGAAGGTTCTAGAACAAAATGATGTTATACAACATAGACACCACATGTTGGCCTCATGCTTTACACATGGTTATTTAGGGTAGGGTACACAGTAATTAGCATGGACCATTTGTAGAAGTATATAAGGTAGACTATTTTGTAAAGAGCTCTTTATTGAGTTCTCTTGTGTTATTCTAATATAAGAGTTGTGCTTTTATCCAACTCAAAAGATTTAAGTTCATAAGTTCATAACATATATAGCATAGATGTATTCCTATATCTTTATGCTTTACCAATTGCACAATCCTCTACTTCTATTCTCAAGTCTTTGCCTGAGTTGCAACCTAAGCTTAGTCTAAGATCATAACATATATCAAGTAGATGTTTGAAGCCTTTTCCAGATCTTATTGTTAGAGTTGAGAATAGTAAACTTAATTGTTTTTTTCATTTTCATTTTCATTTATTTTTACATCTATTTTATAACTTGGATTAAATATTAGTATGATATTATATAGTGTGATAGAAATATGATGTCTGTTACAAGGGTAGTTATACATATCATAGAGAAGAATATAGAAAAATCTAAAACAATGATATTATAACAGTATAGTCACTATATATTGGTCTTAATAGAATACATGGTTTTTAGAATAGGTTAGATATAGTTGTACACAGATTACTAGACTAGCTTATATAAGATAAATATCTTATACTAAGAACTTTATTGAGTTCTCTTGTATAAATTCTATACAAGGTTCTTCTTTTGGCTACTTACTAAGTCTTAAGTCATAACACCTATTCTGATAAATAGACAAAAAGAGTGGAAAGTTGAAAAGATTTTAAACAGCCATGAGTACTGCAAAAAGTTCTAGTATCTTGTTAAATAGAAGGACTTTGGTCTAGAAAAAAACTATAAGAGAACTTACTTCTTTAACCCCAACACCACTGTTTAGGCCTATAGGGTTTTCTATTTCTTACTCAATACAACTACCAAAGCCCATGATATTTATATTCTTAACTCTTAGCCTCACTCTACCACTAAAGTCTACAATATTCATTTCCATAACTCTACTACTTCTTGCTACTCCTTATAGAGTTTAAACTTGACTACTGCACTATCTCTCTATTATGGCAACCACTAACCAAGATAGTCAATGGCTTACTAAGTAGTTTTATAACAAAGAATTTCATGGAGATCATAAGAGAACTTAATAAGAAGTTTCTGGTATATTGCTGTCCTATTTATATTTATACTAATAATACATGGTCTATGCTAATAATAAATAACCCTATTCTAATGTCCATATATTAGTTATAAATATACCATAAATATATATTTTAATATTATTTCTTTTAGTCCTTTTTATAATATTCTAGGTCTATAACATCATGTGACCACAGTCATATGCCTTTTCATCATTCAAGTATAAGGGTCCAAGCATATTATAACAATATTGTCAAAGATGAAAGTGGTGGACTTAATTTATTCTCCATTTTCTTTCTATTTTCATTTTCCTTTTGATTTATTCTCCATTTTTTCTATTTTTAAAACTTAGGATTAGGGTTAGAGTGACAAGATCACATTGTCACACATCAGTCACATCAAATGACATGGTCACAAGTCATGAGACACATAGAAGGACATAGAAGGTTCTGGAAGGATGATATTGTGGCAACCACTAAATACAATGTCCAATAGAATCATTATAAGTAAATCTCTCAGTAGGGATATCTAGTGGGGAACATGAGTTGTGTATTCACAAGAGAACTTGATAGGGAACCACAACAGTATTCTACCTATTATTTATATAAAGTCCTCATGGTCCATGCTATGACCTCTCTATGCCTACTCTAATATCCATGCCCTGTCCTCATGTCTATTACTCATCCACTATGGATCTACCTTAAGGCCAGCATGCCATGTCCATGTGCCCTGACATCATTTCTTTAATCTCCGTTGACCATGCATGCACCATGTGTACACTATGAGGAACTCATGTCCCTTGACGTCATTCCATCTCTAGACTCTTTCTGATCCTTCTAGACCCTAGATCCTTCCAGACTGCTGTAGACCACTCTAGGCCTATAACATCATGTCATGTGACTTCCCAGTCATGTGCTCTTCTCTTTCTCATCATAGACTAATAATAATACTTCTATCTATATCTTAACCCTAACCCTACCAAAGTCTGTTCACACACTCGTCTTATAACAGATGACATCATACAACATGTGCAACACATGTTGACCTTAAGGCAAACACATGGCTGTTTAGGGTATGCTAGAAGTAGTTAGCACAGACCATAAGGTTTTAGTATATAAGGTAGACTATCCTGTACAGAGTTTTCTATCAAGTTCTCTTGTATTAACCCTAAATACAAGGTTCTTTCTCTTGATCAACCCTAAGATCTTGAGTTTGTAACAAATATCTCTTAAGGTTCTATCTTTAGAGAAACTTGTCTTTTTTTCTCTTTTGTCATATGCAAGTCCATCCATCTGGAAATTACATTCCTGCGGTGATATCATCTCCAAATTATACAAGCCCACCTTCTGTGGCAGCCACCTTTCTCGCAACATGTCTTATGGCAATGCTATAACTATCTGAGTATTCTGTCTTCCATAGTAGAGATACTCCTATTTGACTTGGTCTTCCATGATGGAGTTACTCCTATCAGTGTCTCAACACTGAAATTTCTGCTTGGAGTAATAAGAGCTATACCACTGAAACTCTGAGCATCTTCTATAACATCCATTTGTATATAAGACTAGTAGTTATACTGTAATTCACTAGTCTGATAATCAACAAAGATAATTCTTATTGAACTCAATCTCTGGTATTCAACGGTGACACACCAAATCAGCACTCACTTCCATCTTAGACTTCTCCCTATTATCTGAAGTTGTGACCATGCGGCAGACAGATGGCACAGCACATAAGCTGAAGCCAAGGTCATTCCACAAGTCCACACATCTCCTAGTCCATTTTGCAGACTTCTATCCCAGTGTGAACCACGCCTAACATCTTTTCATCTTGCTCAACCTCTTTCTAACTTCTTCAAATACTCATCTTCAAACTATTCATCATTCCACCCAAATAATATTTTTGTTACATACTTTCCTAGTAATTTACTTCTCTTGAGCATCTCTACCTCAAGATTCAACAGTTTCTACATTCTCATTTATATTCTCATTATTTTTTCTTCTCTAGTCTTTTTCTCAAATTTTTTCACTAACTCTATTGCTTTTTCCAAATTCTCCAACTTCTCTCAAGTATCTTTTTCTGCTGTATATTACTTCTACCTGACCAAATAATTTGGTTTCTTTCTGATATCTCTTCTATTTAATATCTTCTCCACTTCATACTTCTTTTCTCTATTTATTTCTACTAGAGGAGATGTGATCTTCTTCTATTCTTTTACTTGCTTCTGATACAATGTTATTCTACTCACATTAACCACCAGATGAATTTTCTGATATAATTTTCTTAATTTTATAAGGTCTTACAAACTTTTTTATTAACTTCTTCATCTTTCTATTTCTTATCTGCCACACTAAATCCTTTGTACTCAGCAATACTCTATTCCCTACTTTATATTCTACTACCTTCTTTTTATTTTTATCTGCATATCTTTTTGTCTCTTCCTATAACTTCTTCAATGCTATTTTTACCTTCTCATGTATTTCTTTCATTTTCTTTATAATTAACCTTGAATGGTAATAACTTCATTGTTGTATATATCTTCAAGTACTGTTCTGGCTCCTGATTTATCCTCTCCATCTGTCTGTTTGTCTGTGGATAAAAAGCTATTAATAGCTTTATTATACTCTTTGTCAACCTATAAAACTTCTACATATTGTTTCTAAACAACCTTGCTAATTCTTTTGCTGTTATTTTTTCTATCATTGTTATAAAATGTAATATTTTCAAAAACCTATCACATACTACTAGAATTGAATCATAACCTCTTAATTTTCCTGCTGGCATCTCCATCTTATTCTTCATTTTTTAATACTAATCACATTTCTTTATATATCACTTCATCTCCTTTGTAACTCCTAGCTACCAATAATTTCTAGTGACCAGTTCTACTATCTTTTACTGTTCTCCATGTTCTGTTATTGGTATATTATTTAATCTACCACTTATTGTTTCTCAACACTTTTTTAAATAATTTCTTCTACTCTTTCAATCAATAACTACTCTTTTTCTATCACTCTGATCCTTTAACCATGTTATCTGAGATCCAATAAGACATTTCAGAAGTTCAAAATAGTCAGATATGTGTTATCTAAGAATATAGAAGATGGAGTTGGAATGACCTTCAGCTTCAGCTTATATACTGCACCTTTATAAATTGCACTGGTTGCACATTTTGGAAGGGAACTTAATGAACTTTAGTTGATGGGAATCACTGAAAGATGATGAGGTGTGTCATTGCAACACTGAAAAAGGATGTTAGTTTTGGTTGATTTTTAGAATAAAGCTAATACAGTGTAAAATACCAGTTTATATACTAGGTATATTATCTAGGGTAGTTATCTGGAGTGGAGACTGTTAAGTGAGTTACCCTAATTTACAAGTGATCCTCAGGTGTCAAGGATGGGAGTCTATGGAGTTTGGCAAAGAACCAGTGAGGACATCTGAGGGAAAATAGAGAAAGGTGATCTGCATCAGAAAAGGTTAGAGAGTGCAGATGAGTAAGTAAGTGTTATCTGTGGTTTGGGATGGACGGCCAGAACATGATGTAACAAACCACTCTTTTTTTAACATCACCTAATTTTTATTATCTCTTTCTACACCTTCTGCCTAATCTACTTTTCTATTCAAACTATCTGTTTATCTTATACTCTTACTAGCCATATGCTTTAAGGAAAAATCAACTCTTGATAAGTATAAGACCTATCCAGTCTGTTTTTGATTTAACTTCTGAGATTTTATGCTTCTAAATACTGAATAATTGCTGAAATTTGTTTATTGTAAATTTTATGATTTCTTTTGGCTTCATTTAATGACTTAGAAATATAAGCCACTAGCCTTTACTTTTTATTCTCATACTTCATCAATAACACTTCTCCTATAGCAAAGTCCAATGCATTTACTTCTACTTTCATCTCTTTGTCCAATTTGGTGTTGCTAAGACTAGTTCTGTTGTAAACCTCTCTTTCAACTCTTTAAACATCTTCTGCTGTCTCTTCCCTCAATTTTATCTTACATCCTTCCTTATTATCTCATAAAGAGGTTTTGCTATTCTTACAAAGTTCTTGACAAACAATTTATAATAGTTTACCAACCCCAAAAACTTCTGTATATTCTTCACACTCCTTAGTATTAGCCAATCTACCACTCTTTGTACTTTTTCCTTCTCTATTTTTACCCTATCTAATTTTATCACAACTCTTAGAAACCTAACCTCTCTAACTTTACATACATTTTTTTAGTTTTACAAATAAATTATTCTCCATTATTCTTCTCGATACTTCTTCTACAATATCATTTTGTCCTACCTCTGTCTTTGTTCCTACCATCACATCATTAATAAATGCTGCCACATCTCCTGCTTCTATTATATCTCTCAGAAAATCATTTATTATTGCTTGAAAAGTCACTGGTAAGCTTGTAAGTCCAAAGAACATTACTGTTGGTTTATAGCCATCCTCTAGTATTGAGAATATTATCTTTCACTCATTCTTTTTCTTAATCCTCATATTATTATATCCCATTTCAAGTTTATCTTCATAAACATCTTATTTTTTCCTATATTATCTATCAGATCTAAAATCAGTAGCAATGGATAATTAATCTTAATCGTCCAACTGTTCAAATATCAATAGTTCTACACTATTCTCTTCTTTTCCATTCTTTTTCAACATAGAGAATACTAGTAATATCTGTGGTGATTTTGATGGTTGAATATACTTCTTTCTTAGCTGATCCTTCAAGAACTCCTGAACCTCCTCTTTTTCTATTTTAGACAACAGATATATCTTCCTCTTTTCCAGAATAAATCTTTCTCTAAGATCTATGGCATAGTTCCATAGCTTTTTTGTTGGTATTTTTTCTGACTCCTTTTTCTCAAACACCTTCAAATATTTATGGAACCTTCTAAGAATCTTTTTCTACTGTTCTAATCTGTTTCTAAATTATTTCTTTCTTTATTTTTGAATTTTTTCTCTCTTCTGTTCCTTCTCTTTCTGCTTCTGCCATCTTAGTTTTATTTGCTTTGTCTTCCACTGCTTCCCACATTTATCCATACATTTCATTATTTTTACCTTTCCAGTTTTTCAATCAATCTCAGAATTATAATATGTTGGCTATAACATCTCCAATATTACATTCTACTTCTATTCTCTATCACATCCCATTCTGGCTATCTGATAACACTTTCTCTCTCATTTGCACTTCCCAATATTTTCTAGTATGGATCATCTTTTTCCATTCTCTCTTGGATATCCTTATTAGTTCTTTATCAAACTCTATAAACTTTATTTCTGATATTCAAGAATCACTAGTATACAGGGTAACTCACTTAGCAGTCTTCATTCCAGATAACTATTCTAGGTAGATTACCTAGTATATAAAACTGATAGCTTATACTATACTAGCCTTATTCTAAAAATTGACTAAAACTGACATCCTCTTCTAGTGTTGGTGATGACATACCTTACTACCCTCTGATTATTTTAATCCACTAAGTTCACCAAGTACACTTCTGAAGTATATGACCAGTGTGACTAGTAGAGGTGCAGTATATAAGCTAAAGCCAAAGATAATTTTGACTCTGTCTTTTATGTTCTTAGATAATACACTAATAACTTTTAGACTTCCAAAATGATTCCACTTCCACTATATACTCAATCAGTCCTTCATGATTAAGTACTATTTATATTTCTCACATAAATTAGTCTATCCAACTTCTTTTTCTCAAACTTGTGCTTTCTCACAAACTTCAAACTTACTACTAATTCTGTCACCCTACTACCTAATAATGCCTCCACTATGATTCCTTCTTCTTTATCTTTCTGCCTCACCTCTATCTTCACTGTTACTTTTCTCAGCAATTTCTCTTTTATCTCTTTCCCTTTATTAGAAATATCTGCTTATATCACTCTACTCATTAAAACTTTGAATTTATTACTTGAAGGCTGATGTTCCAGTCCCCCAAATTCTGCTTTCTTATTCTCCTTCACATCTCTCCTATTTTTGCAATGATAGACAATGTGCTCAAAATCTTCACAAAAAAACATTTTCTTTTTTACATTGCTGTTTCTCTATTCCTCTTTCTATTTTTCTCTACTCTATCTCTATTCTTTTTTTTTCTACTTCTTCTTGCTTCCTTCTCTTCTCTTCTGCTCTTTATTCATACTCCTGTCTTAACCACTCTCTTTCTTGTTCTCTTTTCTTTGCTGCTTTTATTTTTTTTATTGAGATTAATTGTTTTGTAAATTTAATATCATTTTCTCTTACTCTTTTATTACTTACTCTAATATACTCTTCACTTTTTTTTCTTCTCTTTCTCTTATCCATTCCTTTACATTTATTTGATCAAGTATTATTATTATGGTATTTAACAATATAAGTAATATCTCTACAAATTTCTTTATAAATGCTAGCCAATATTTTTCTTCTTATCTGACCTTACAATGTCTACTAAATACTTGTCTACTGTTCTACTGACTACTGCTCTAAAAAAACACTGGCTATTATCCCTAAGAAGGAAATCTCTACTCTAGATATTTTCTTACTGGACAATACTATTTCTCTGTATGAAAATATTATAATAGATCTTTAGCACAAGGCTTCTATATGAAAAAAACAAGTATACTACACAATACTACCTACTTAAACAATGAGTATATCTGGTTATTGGCTTAAGCCTAGTCAATACCATCTATAACAGCCTTCTAGTAACTACTACATAC
>Ga0157364_1002080_pt1 | contig 18125 bp, 18 predicted proteins | sample AttsexASBM2_FD_111476 | JGI IMG/M metagenome (GOLD analysis project Ga0157364, IMG submission 111476) | Fungus gardens microbial communities from leaf cutter ant in Ribeirão Preto, State of São Paulo, Brazil - Atta sexdens ASBM2 | ecosystem: Host-associated > Fungi > Mycelium > Unclassified ...
TAAATCTAAATAAAAATCATAAATCTATTATTGACGCTAAATATAATTATAAGAATGAAAGATTGCAATGCATTCTGGTATTATACTATAAAACTAAACTGCGTTCCAACAAGTACTTTACGCAGTGGAACACAGTCCTAGCTGGAAAACAGCTTTTGTCATAAGGGACTCTGCACAATATGAGGCTCCGCACAATAAAAGGAACAGAGAATAAAAATTTCAACCTATCAGAAATCATGTATTGTGGAATACACAATTTTTAATAGGTTGAAATTCTTCTTTTCTGTTCTCTGCTCCCTGTCTTTTTATTGTGCGAAGCTTCTAAGAATTTCAACCTATCAGAAATTGTGTATTCCACAATACATGATTTCTGATAGGTTGAAATTCTAATTCTCTGTTCCCTGTTTCCTTTTATTGTGCAAAGCCCCTAAAAATACTTTAAGGTATTCCATTCCCAAGGATGTACAGTTGTCTAGAACATGCTAACTGCTCTTTGACTAGTCAATACATTGACTACATATACCAAATTAAAAAAGGAATATGATTGGCATGATTGCTGCCATGTTCAGTCCATTAACTTTGTGGCAAGCATTTGATTGGCTGTTCAGCTTCAGCAGCTCGTGAAAATACACCTTAATGCTTAATGTATATATTTCGATTTATTGTAACCGCATGGCGATTAATAATTATTTTCTTTCTGGACTACAGTGTAGTGTCTCTTTACGATATTTACAATGAGTACGATAAAACAAGAGACACATCGGCCAGGTGCACTTAAGCAATCTAATAAACAACACAAGACTGGAAGACATCGCAGTAAAAGTTCCATCAATAATGATTTCAAAAGTAAGTTTTCTGTAATGTATTAGTGACAAATTTGTAACAAAATTATGTTTTCATGTTATTCAATTAATAACAATTCTTTCTTTCTGAATGCAATAACAAATTCTATATCAATGTTTAAAACATGCTTTTATGGAATATTTTTTGTTTGTTTTTAAATATATATATATATATATATATATATATATATATATATATAATAAAAAGAATATATTTCATTTTTTCTTGCCTAGGTAAACAAAGTATTATCGGAAAGTCATCTAAACGTTTTGAGAAAAATCTGCGGAAGAATGCACGTAGAAATCAATTGTTGCAACACAGAAAAAAGAAACGCGAACAAGTATTGGCACAGAAAAGAAATCTTGGTGGCTTTTTTTCAGCACCTATCCTTATCTGTGTTATACCACTGCAAAATGACATAGATATAAAGGACATTGTATTTGTTGTAACTAATATGGATGAAACTGCTAATGTTGCTACTAGTTCAAATGGAATAATCCATATTAGGTACACTGTGGATGAAGGAATTTGTTTTCTTATATTATTATACTCATTAAATAATAAATTAAAAATTTGGCATTTATTAATTTTTTAAATTTATATTTGTATTTATTTAGTATACCAAGGCTGAAACAACGATTTTCTATTATTGTACCACCAATAGATGACGTTTTTGCGACATTAGATGCAGCCAAAGTTGCTACCACAATACTCTTTGTAACTTCTGTTGCAAATCAAGGAAATGATAATAAGCAAGGACAAATTATAGATGATTGGGGCAAGGAAATTATTACGTCTTGTCTTGCTCAAGGTTTATCTTCTACCATAATTGCAGTGCATAATATTCAAACGCTTCATATTAAAGTAAGCAATAATACAAAAATTTTTAATAATTTAAAAACCTTTGAAAATAATGTAAATTAATTATATTGCAAAAACATTGCAAATTTTTATCAAACATATTACTTATTTATTATTCTTTGATATATTTAAAATGATATTATAGAAACGTCAAGAATATAAACAATCTATACAACGTATAATTTCAAAATGGCTTCCTGCAGAAAAAGTATTTGAATTAGATACTACAGCTGATTGCTTAAATATGTTACGCCATGCTGGATTACAAAAGCAAAGAAGTTTATTTTATAAAGACATAAGACCATATCTTTTGGCTGAGGAAGTCTACTTCGAATGTGATGAAGTATGTAAAATTTTAAATACATATTTAAAAATATATAAAAAGTAAGTTGAATACCATTTAATGCTTATTTTGACAGGATTCTCTTGATTTTGGAACTCTCATGGTCAGTGGATATTTACGAGGCGCGACACCATTATGTGTCAATAGTTTGATTCATATATCAGATTTTGGAAATTTTCAAATGTCTTGCATCAAAACATTGAGGGATCCGTATTTAATTGAACATGAGCAGAAGAGATATCTTTCTAATAGTAAAATGAAATGGAAAAATGAAACTGAAATTTTAACTGCAGATCCAGAAAAACAGGTTTGTTACACATATTTTAATATTAATGATTTCTTTTGAATTGTATCTTTTAAAAGGTCACCAAGAAAAAGTATTCTCAAACAAGTATTATTAGTGTTCTTACTAATTTTTTAATGTTAAAAATGAACATTTGAATAGTATCTATATTAAGCAAGAGAGATAGAGAAAGTAAAAAATTATCAAGGCATATTTGTAAAGACATGTCAAAATTATTTATAATAATTTATATGTGATTTATATGTGCTAATATATTTATATGTAACTTTAATAGTAATAATAATAATGTCAGTACATGTTTAAAATATTAAAATTTGTAGGAATCTCTTGAGAGCGAATATATTCCTGATCCAATGGATGCTGAACAAACATGGCCTACGAAAGAAGAATTAGCTGAAGCAGCAAATAATAGAAAGAGAAAAATTGTAAAGGTTGTGCCAAAAGGAACCTCTGAATATCAAGCTGCATGGATACCAGATGAAGATGGAGGTTACATGGATTTTACTCCTTTTTTCCTTCTATAAAATTATTTAATCCTTCAAAATCCTTCAAAAATATATGTTGTTCCTTTGTGTGTAGAAAGCCTGGGTATATGTTCAGAAAATGAAGATTTAGAAGACAACATGGATGTGGAAGAGGCAAAATCTGAAGCAGCTAGTAGTGAAGATATGGAAGATGATGAACAATATGAAACTATTACGATATCAGAAGCATTGGATGAGGAACGTTATGATCAAGATATTGATATGAATGAAGAAAAGCAAGCCATAGAAAAGTTTAAAGGTTACTATAATTATATGTATTATCATACGTAAAAAAAATGTACCATCTTTCATTATCGTTTTAGTAATATTTTAATAAAACACAGAAGCAAAATTGGACGCACAATTTCCTGATGAAGTGGATACACCTCAGGACAGCTTGGCTAAAATAAGATTCCAAAAATATCGAGGTCTTGAATCGTTCCGTACTAGTCCATGGGATCCAAAAGAAAATCTTCCCATTGATTATTCTCGGATAATTGAATTCTCCGATTATGATCGCAGACGAAAACGTATTTACAAAGAATGTAAAGATGTCGAAGGAGTCATGGTATATATTGACAATTATATATATATATATATATTTTTTTTTTATACACTATATATATATATAGAGCTGCTACATTTCATTTGACTGCTATATATGTGCGCGCGCGCGTGTGTGTGTGTGTGTGTGTAGTATAATTTGTTAACTTTATGTTTATAAATAAAAAATAATTACAGTCTTGACATTTTGATACTCGGATTTTTATCTCAAAATAATCTCAGAAATCTGCTTTCGGATATTCTATATACATGTGTATGTACAATATATATATGTATGCTTTCAGCCAGGATGTTACATACAAGTTTGTATCGCTCGTGTTAGCAAAGAAACTTTCAAGGCATTCGCTATAATAGAAAATAAGCCATTAATAGTGGTCGGTTTACTTCCATATGAACATAAAATGTCTCTTTTAAACGTCGTATTGAAACATTCGAGTAATTATATGCATTCAATCAAATCAAAGGAAAGATTGATATTTCAGTGTGGATTTAGACGATTTACGACATGTCCAATATTCAGCCAACATACGAATGGTACTAAGCATAAGGTAAGATGCACTTTTATCTTGTTTTTGAAACGTGATTTATAATATAAAGAAATATTACAGTACTTCGTCTTAAATTTCGTATTAAATTTATGTTTTAAATATGTTTAGTACGAGAGATACTTTCATCCTGAAACTACAGTTGTGGCGAGTATGTACGCACCCGTTACTTTTTCACCATGTCCAATTCTTTGTTATGTCGAGAGTAAAAGTGGCAAACTTGTATGTATATTTTTTTTATATTATTAGTATTGTATGTTATTAGTATTGTATTAGAGTTGTACTATACGAGAATGAGATATAATGTGCTGCTATCAAGTTCAAATGACATTTTAGGAGTTAATTGCAACTGGTAGCGTGTTATCTTGTGACCCCAACAGAATTGTCTTAAAACGAGCAGTTTTGAGTGGTCACCCATACAAAGTAAATAAGAAATCAGTGGTTATACGCTTTATGTTCTTTCACCGAGAGGATATCGAATGGTTCAAACCAGTCCAAATGAGGACAAAATATGGACGTAGAGGCCACATAAAAGAACCTTTAGGTAAAGATTGATTGAGTACCAAAGCAACATCTTATACTATTACATCTTATACTATTTGCTGCATTTATATTTACTAATTTAATTAATATATATATTCCTGATTTTGTTATAGGTACACATGGGCACATGAAGTGCATCTTCAATGGTCAACTAAAGTCTCAAGATACAGTGTTGATGAATTTGTATAAACGAGTTTTTCCAAAATGGACTTATGAACTTATGAATCAATAAAAATAAAAATTATTTGGTCTTGTTCATCTTTGAAACAGTCTATAAATTTATTCTACATTCTGTTAACGAAAAATGTAGATTTATAAAATCGATTTTAAAAGGATATATAAATGTTAAGAATATCATTTTTTTTTACGCTAGTATTACCAGTTTGAAATAAAGCGACTAATATCGACAATTGTGTTCCAGTATGCTTTGCGTATTTGAAAATTGCTTAGAAAAATGGCGTTCGCTTCGCTGAATACAATCGAGCATGCGCGACTCCCGCGTGAGCCGCGTCCTCAATCTGGTAACACTGCGCCCTTCCACCCCCACCTTTCATCCATCAGTAACACCAGTGTTCATAACAATGATTGCCGGTTGTATTTTAGGTTAAATCACTCGTGTGATCTTTCTATCCTAATAGTTTATAAACTCTCTAGCGGATTAAAAATGGACAATAAAATAACGATATGCGACCCTGACGAAGAGGAAGTAGAAAATGATATATTGCGTGATATCGAACCGGTTATGTGGATCAATGACGATCCAAACTATGATTTGGACGAGGTTAACATGTTTTTTCACAGAGTCGACTCGGATCAAATTATATATGAAGAAAAAAGAAAAAAATGTAAATTTATCGGTAAATATGTCATGGGTGATGTTCTCGGTGAAGGTAGTTATGGGAAGGTGAAAGAGGTACTGGATTCGCAGACGCTTTGTCGCAGAGCGGTTAAAATACTGAAGAAAAGAAAACTTCGAAGGATACCGAACGGGGAACAGAATGTTCAACGGTGCGTACGACAAATGTATTTTTTATGAACGTTATATCGGTATGCGCGTTATACCATGGATAAATTTTTTATCACTACGAGTATAAATATTGACAAGATAGCTTTTTTGTTGCGATATCTTTCCTTGCATTTCTTGTGTTTATTTTAATAATTGATATTTTACAGGGAAATAAAATTGTTAAGAATATTAAAACATAAAAATGTAATAAATCTCGTAGACGTTTTATACAGTGACGAAAAAGAAAAGATGTATCTAGTTATGGAATTTTGTGTATGTGGATTACAGGTAAATTTTCATACGAGTATCGTTTTTTATTACTCTAAATTATTAGATACACAACGCAAGTTTGGATATTTTATATGAGTTGTCAAATTCAGAAGATAATATCGATTTAGCATTTATATAAAATGATTGTTTATTCTACTTTAGTTATCAGCATCGGAAGAAACATGGATTTATTTCAGATTACACATTCTATCTACTGTATGCTTTTGTGTCAGCCCATCCTATAAATCTTGAGTTTTACATATTGATTATTATTAGGGGAAAAAGTTCGTGGCGTTTTTTTAATGCCATCTAACGGAAAAAACGCCACGAACTTTTTCCCATATCTAATATTTCAATGATAGGGAGCTTAAAAAAACATTGCAAATTGTATGTGCTTCCATATTTTTTTTATTACATTTAATTAGGATTATTTTATACTTTTTATATTTGATTCATATAATTATATGCAAGTATCTCGAGAGAAAGTTATACTTTGTACAACATAATACAAGAAAGCTGCTTAATTTCATATTGAATTTTATTCATTTTATATTGATTTTGTAAAAGCTGAATGAATGTTGTATGACTCGAATGATATGACGCTAATACTAACGATTGTAATTAATTAATTACAAATATATTTTACATTTTTATCTTAAATGGTATATTTTAAATAAATAAAACCAAATTGCAAGTAAATAATTTACAATAATATCCAAGTTTTTATTACTTTTATTATAAGTATTTTGTGTAATAATAATTGTGCTGTTTCAAAAACACAATGAAATTTTAATGAGAAGAAGAAAAAATTGTATTAAACTTTAAACCATATTAAACTTTTCGATTTTGACGTCTGTAACAATGGCTTGCATGAATTAACAACAACTAGATTTCTATTTATTAGATTCTTTACAGGACATGTTGGAAAGTACGCCCACCAAGAAGCTTCCACTTTGGCAGGCACATGATTACTTCTGTCAATTGTTGGATGGTTTAGAATATCTTTATAGTAAAGGAATAGTTCATAAAGATATTAAACCTGGAAATTTGTTATTAACCTTAGATGGTACTTTGAAGATTAGTGATTTTGGTGTTGCAGAGGTACTCCATTATCTTTCAACTTTTTATTTTATTCAAACTTTTTATTAATTTATAAAAACCGATAATTATAATAATGAAAAAAATATTGATGAACAGAATATATTTATTTAGAAAAAATGTTAAAAATACGAATACAAATATACATTGCAACTGTGCGTATTTCATTTCTATTTATGATTATGCCTCTCCACTTTACTAGGCATTAGACATGTTTTCCAAAGACGATACATGTACGATAGGTCAAGGATCCCCAGCATTTCAGCCACCAGAAATCGCAAACGGTTGCGAAAGTTTCTCAGGTTTTAAAGTAGACATATGGAGTAGCGGAGTTACATTGTAAGTACTGCTTGTACATGGCATTATCTAAAGATCAGAATCTATATTTTTCAGTGTATCTATATTTTACAGGTATAATATAACCACGGGTTTATATCCTTTCGAGGGAGATAACATATATAAATTATACGAAAACATTGGAAGGGGTGAATATACTGTACCAAAAGAAATAGAGGAGCCTTTAAAGTCGCTCATAGAAGGAATGTTGCAGAAAGATGCGGATAAGAGATTTACATTACAACAGGTAAAAAGACACGCGTGGACCATGTGTGAGCACCCTAAAACACAACAACAAGTATCTATACCTCCCCTTAAAAGCAATGGATGCCACAGCATGACTGTCTTGCCATACTTGATGGAATATCATTATGGAGTCGATGAAAATCCCGTATACTATACGGAACATCAGCTGAATGGTAAGTTTATTACGTTTGCTAGTGATATGAATATTTTTTCTTTTCAAAAATAAGCTCGTTTAAGAAATTATTTTCCAGTGACGGCAACAATGCAAAATTTCAGCATAATTGAACTATTTTTTTATGAAACATATAGAAAAATTATCATAAAACATATAGAAAAATATTCATAAAAATTTCTTTTTTTTTTAGAAGAGCGAAGACTTCAAGAATTGGATCGCATTAGCGAGGATCGAAAAACCACGTGTAACAGTCATCACACCAAATGCAATACAAACAGTCAAAACAAACGGAGATGGCGTAAGCCAATTTCATGCATTAGTATTAAAAGATTTCCATCCTGCAAGCCATCGTGATTTTGTTAATTGTGTCGCATATTTTGTTGTTTGTATCTCACTGACTGTGTCAGTTACAAAGTTTCTCTGATGGAGATGACTGAAAGCTTAAAGAATGAAAAGCATGCGAGACACATATGTAATGTAGCTAATCTAGCAGAGTGAATGAGACACAAAGCATTTGACAGAGTCAGTTCAAAAGTGTCGGATGTAAAGATTGTGATATTAAGATTAAATCGTGTAGCGAATAATTCAGTGACATCTTTATTGATCGTTCAATGCCTAGGAGATGCCCAATCAAAGTCACATTTCATTTTGGTGCCATATTGACAACGCGATTAATAAAGTTATTAATCGTCTGTGTTTAGCATTTTATTTATCGTAAGATCTCCAATCGTAAGATCTCCTTTGTCTTTAAGTAAGGCCTAATAAATCTAACGTTTGTGAGGCCAACTGGACATGATCGAATATATGTATACAATATGTACAAATGTACGATATTTCGACTTGCCATTCTGTCTAAAAGCATTACATTAGGAAAATACAGTTGAGTTAATTAATTATTGAAGCGATAGCACAGTGATTCTTTTAAATTTATAAGTTTATAATTTAATTTCTATTCGTTGAAAATGTTTACGTGTTTCTATTTTACAGATACCATCTATGAGATACTATTAAAGACGGTCAATCTTATGTAAGTTCGCATTACTGTTAAAATTTAAGTGATTAAAAGTAAGAAATTAATAATAAAGTATTAATTTTATGATTTATTAGTTTCATATATATATATATATATATAAATATTTAAAACTCAATATATGTACATAAAATGATTTTTATTTAAAACCGATTTTAATGTTATCATCCGAGTTTGATTATTAATAGAGATAATAACTGCAAAGAAAACAATTATAATTTTGCGACAATATATGCAAAATATAGCATTATAAGTATGCATATTTATTTATGGAGTATTTTATGATAAAAAATCATAAATTTAAATTATAAAATTAAATTAAATTAACAATATACAAATATTTATTGGCCGCAGTCGGATTCACGCTCACAACGCTTAAAAATCATTTCATCCTTGTTGTTTGTCAAATGTTAAACGAAGATAAACGATGCTCATGAGCATTGTCAGCATAAATGACCACGGCCATTATTATGATCGCAAATTATCAATTGTCGATAATATTAGTGTTCTTCAATTATCTTTGAGATCCGAGGTTTTTTTTTGTATGGACGAAAATTATTTGCCAGAGTTGACAGTTTTCAATAGTAGTATATTTTTATTAGTAGTATATTTAGTATTAGTAGTATATATATATATATATATAGTAGTATATTTATTATAGTAGTATATTTTTATTAAAAACTGAATTTTAATATTATCAGGGTTTGATTAAGGATTGCCAGATTAAGGGTCAGTTTTTCCACTTTTTGGTAAATTTTATCTATGAAGTAAATCTGACAATCTACGCATGTGATTGGATAATCTTGTTACTTATTTAACAGATAAAATTTATCAAAAGGTGGAACAACCGGCCCTAAGCAAAACAAATTTTAGCTAAAGAAGCATTTATTCTCGTCATAATTGCTATAAGAATTGACCTGTAAGAATTGACCAATCACAATCGAATATTCCTCTCTTACAGTCAAATGAGAAGGGAATAATCGACTGTGATTGATCAATTCTTACAGATTATACGGTTATGACTAATCAATATAAATGCTCCTTAAGGATCGATAGAAGAAAGTATGGAGACTGATGGAGACCTCTAGTCTCTTCAAGTGCGATCAAGTGCGAAGTATATTTCAGGTTATAAGAGAAAGAAATTACAAGTTTTAATTAATTTGTAATAAAAATATGGTTTTCTTGTCATTGAATCTTTTAACGAGAGCCCGCGGACCTGATGAATTTTGGCGAAAACGAAAAATATTCAAACTTGCCGCGGTAAGTGATTTGTCACGATAAATAGATACTTCTAAATGCTCTTGATCAAAATATATTGTTAAAAAAATATATGGGAAAACTTTTAATGTTTTTAGCATTTTTTTGGTAGAAGAAGGAATTGTTACAACATAACTATCAAAGGCGTACATCGAGCTCTTATATACAGCACTATAGGCAGAAAATTGAAAAAAGAAGATATGAAAGAGGTATTCTAAAATTGATCAAAACACTTAAGAATAAAAATATGTATACGTGTATACATATAGAATTCATTTTTCTAAAATTTTATACCCCTCTTCTGCTTTCAGTTGCGGGAGCAAAGATTAGGAGCTGCTGCGAGTGAACATGGTATAAATTTTACGATCCTCAGGGAAGGATTAACAAGATGTAACATTCTATTAAATCGAAAATCACTGACTGATTTGGCGATTTGGGAACCTCGATCTTTCAAAGCCATTACGGATATCGCATGTACGAGAGCAAAGCAAGATCATGTGAAGACTAAACTGAATATTCAAGTACCAAAGAATGTTATTGTAAGGGGTTTGATTAAATAATTTTCCATAAATAAAAATGACAAGTTTTTTCCTTCTAATATATTTATTTGTTACTTTTGAGATATTCGAGTTCATGTTAATCATAATCGCATATCAATACTACAAAAGTTGCTAGACACACGATTAATTTTTTCTATGATATATCATTTGCGGCACCATAAATACATTTAATTACAAGAACCAATCAATTGTCCCACAACAATGCAACATCGAGTAATCTTTAGTAGCTATGCTGCAAGAGCTCAACATGATAAATGAAAATAGAACTCTGTGACATTACATTTTATCAGAACAGCTATATATGTTCAAACGGAATAGGCAACTTCTTGCGCGTACTCCGAATAAGAATAAATTTCATCTGAATATAATCTCATAAATATATTTGTCAATAATGTATATTCAACAACGAGCATTGACGATTTGTACAAATTCGGGCTTGAGTGACGCGCCACCAACCAAAAATCCATCGATATCCTTTTCTTTTGCTAAGTCTTTGGCATTGGCTGCTGTCACGGAACCACCGTAAATAATTCGTAAAGTTTGTGCAACATTAGGATTGATGTTCTTGGACAACCACTCTCGTAATTTTTCATGAACCTCTTGCGCTTGCTGTGGCGTCGCAGTTTTACCCGTACCAATGGCCCATACTGGTTCATAAGCCAAAACTACGTTGTCCCAAGATTTAATTTTATCCGCTATTGCCTTGGTTTGCCTATAAACTACTTCTTCAGTCTTTCCTGCTTCGCGCTCTTCCAATTTCTCGCCTATACATGCAATCACCTGGAAATGTCAAAAAATATTTTTTTCTCTCTCTTGCTTTTATTACAACGAATCATGTTGCATTATGCAATAATTAAAATAAAAACGCATGTTATTTTTCTACATATAATTTATGTCAATTCTCTGAACATGCATATATATATATATTTTATTAAATATATATATATATATATATTTAATAAAATATAATTTATTTTTATATTTACTTTCAATCCAGTTTCTAAAGCATGTGCAACTTTCTCTGCAATTAATTCGTCTGTTTCACTGAAAACGTTTCGACGCTCTGAGTGACCAAGAATTACCCAGGGAATGCCATTATCCAGAAGCATAGCTGGACTAATTTCACCAGTAAATGCTCCTTTAGCAACTTTGTACGTATTCTGTGCACTGACACTAACATTGTCAGGAACGATGGAAGTCACATATGTAAGATATATCGCTGGAACGCCAACTACAACCTCTATAAATTACAAAAATGTCATTCTTTCAATTAAAAACAGATGGTCCATATGAAGACTAAAGAACTCCAAAATCCAAGATGAAGATTAAAGAACTTGAATAAGAAATAGAATGAAATGATACATTATGTAATCATAGAACATCGCTATTAGATTCTTAGATGTAAATATCTGAAGATAACTTGACAAAATTTTAGAATTTTAAATATTCATTTTACTTTATTATTTTATTTTATAATAATATATATTTTATTAATTTTTTTATTCGCTCGATTGAATTTTACCGCGCTCGTAAATGTAATAATTTGCGATATTGAATAAAATTTTTATAAATAATACAGGTGTTGATTTTTCCAATATGAGAAACGTTTTGTATAGAGTGACCACATACCAACATTAGGATTGAGTGGACCAGTTTTCAGAAACGCGATGATGTCACCGATCTCGCTCTTTGTGCCGTTCATCTTCCAATTACCACCAACAAAGAATTTGCGTCCCATTGTTTGTCTCGTCTGTGCGCTTCGTGACAATTGATACTTGTGCAACGTGAGAGCTGCAACTAATCTTTTTTTTCGCCGAAAGCAAATCGAAGTTCGAACTCGATTCTCTGACCTACTCGAACCTATCTAATCTGACCTACTCTGACCTTCGCGCGTACACCAAGGTGAACAAATAATATCCCACCCATGGTGATCCCATCCAATCATATTTTATGTATGTACATCTTTGTGATAGAAATGTGACTGGATAATTCTCTTATACATACGTTTTGCAGCTATGTAAGTTGTGTGGATGTATCTTTACAGTTTATGACCATATTGTAGAACAGGCATAAAGCCTATTCTACAATTGTGTAAACGTAATTGTGAATGCTTGTAATTCTAAAAATTTACTAGTCACAGCCGAATATGAAAAGAATATTAGACTATAATTGGTCAATTTTTACTGATTACAATCATTTACAACTACGCTTACGCAATTGTAGAATATGCTTAAGCCCGATTTATAATTACGTAGTTATAGTTGTAAAAATTGATCAATCACATTTGAATACGAGAAGAATATTCAACTGTGATTGATAAATTGTTAATTATAACTACAACTATTTACAACTGCTTATGCAATTGTAGAATATCTTGAAGTCTGTTCTACAATAGTCATAATCCGTTAGAAATTAACCAATCATAGTCAATTATTTTTGTCATATTCAATTGTGATTGGCCAATTTCTTTTGGTTTTCAAACGATTTGCGTCCCTATTATAAAGCAGGCCTTAAGATTTTTTTATTACCGGCTTCATTGTAAAACCTCCATAAAGTATGTGATCTAAAGTTTATTTCAAGATTCCTAACCTCTCACCTGTTGATAGTATCATGCGAATAGTGATAATTTATAAATCAAGATTTTATTATTAGAAGGTAAGTATATACTCACGGTATTTATGATATATACGATCGATAGAATGTCGGAGCGATATCTCATTACGACTCACGTATGCGTATACAGCGTTCGTTAATATAATTTTTATTGACATTGTAAAATTTAAATTTTCATAACAAATGATAAAGAGTGCCAACTTCTTTCTAGGTATATATTTCTCGCTTGAAACTAATAGCTCTGAGCACCTATGAATCCATAATTTCCAAGTTCTTTCGGAATGGATTCCAATTGGAATTATTCAATTATTCCCTAGATTTCTATTGTGTTGTCTGGGGAAAATAGAATAATTCCAATCGGATTTCATTCTTAATAGGTGTTTTCTTAATAGGTGTTTTCTTAATAGGTACTCTAATAATTCTGATGTTGATAGCGATGAGAATTCATATAGAATAGATTTATCGATAATTCAGCTCATTGCTCTGTTTTTATTATGAATATAAAAAGATTTTTTTTCCAATGACAAACTTTTATTCACCTCTGTCGATAAAAATCCTTCTAGATCTTCTAAAATTCGAGAGAAATTGTATACTCATTTGTTATAAATTGTATACTCGTTTATTATACTTACTACCCTTCTGTTTTAGAAAATCTCGAGAAATGGCAAGCGAGGAAGTATATAATCGAGAGGCCAATAAGAAACTGCAGCCCATATTTAAAAATCGTTCGTTTCAACAAAAATTTCGACAGACTAGCACCACTGGGAAGAAACGCACTTGGCGATCGTTGAAACAAGTCTTGGCTCAAGAACGTTCATTACCATGGCCAACGACAATAAAACATTGTATGCATCGAGTGTGACAAAATTTTTATTTCCTCTCATTGCATTTATACATATTAGTCGGAAAATATTTAAACGTAACGAGACATTTTTATATAATCTGCACGTGACTAAAATTAAAATAGTTTCGCGACGTGTATTAAATACAGAGAGAGAGAGAGAGAGAGAGAGAGAGAGGAGGGAGGGAGGGTATCGTTTTTAGCATAAATTTGTTTAAATTTCAGATAGTTCCATCAACGCACCGCCGAGCTTCAAACCCGCAAAAAAATACTCTGACATTTCTGGATTGCCAGTAAGTAATCCAGAAAAACGGTTGCTGTAAAATATTTATCAACTAGTCAACATTTAATCAAGCTTTTCCTTGATGCTGTAAGCTCATAAAGCACGGTAAACTAATTTAAATAAACAAATTGCATTTCATTTATAGGCACGATACACGGATCCACAAACTAAATTGTATTATGCCACCGCTGAAGAATTTGCAACGGTTCGCAGTTTACCGATGGACATAACAGCCGGATATTTGGCTTTACGCGGAGCGTCTAGTATCGTTGGTTAAATAATCTGATACTCGACATAGCCTAGCAATTGTGACTACATCTTGACCTATATATCGTCTGGCAATGCAATTCAATCACCCAGTGATCTTACAAGAGTTTACAATTTATATTTTAAATATATAAACATCTATACATTTTGCAATATGTTGCTTTTAACATCCTCGAGTTTCCTTCTCATTCACATACACGAAGAACAGGGATACATCGATGGGGATGGAGTGTTAGACGGAACGATTTAATTGATATAGAGATAGAGTAAATAAAGTATCGATATTTTTCTCAGACAACATATTTATAACATTTTCACGTGATGCCAATTTACTTCGCAGGATTTTTCAAAATGAATAATTCCATAGATAATTTTGGTTATTTTCATTTCTTTTTTGTTCTTATCTTCTTTGTGTTACTTTACACAGTACATTATTAAAAAAGCTTGTCCATTATAACTTAGTATATGAACTAGAAGCTAATAGAGGGGAGAAACCCGCGGAGGACCTTCGAGAGCTGTATTACTGTTCATCGACTGTTGCCGCACTGAATCTTTAGTTTTTTTTTTTTTTCAGTCCAGTTTACGCGCCCTGTTTGCTACTAGCAACACGGCCATTTTAACAAATTTGCAATTGAAGATACAAACAGCAAGGCCTACTGAAATATTGCCCGTTCGTGCACTATTCTTAGGTTGCCATTTGTCTTTAATGTAATTAATTACTTGATCGATGTGATTATTTTTATCGTTTTAGTCATATAAATCGGGAAGATCTTCATCATCGCTATCAGCGTCATTGTCCCCTAATTCATCCAACTCATCAAAATTTGGCTTGCTATCGCCCGAGCCGCTTAGACCACCCATCTGTCGCATCATCTGTGAGATTGGAGAAAAAGTGTATATATATATATATATATATATATATATCTCAATTATCGAGTAGAGTATTTTGATCATTTTTGACTACAAATACATGTGACATTCGTTCTTACCTCTTCTAAGTCTGGCGGGTTGCCTTCTTCGTCGGTATCGTCCTCATCCTTCCATTTGTTAAAATCGCTCTTTAACCAATGAGCCTTTGTTTTGTCTTTAATTAATCGTGGCCAATATGGTCCCTCTTCTTTCTTAGCAAGAATCAATTCAAAAGTCCTGCCCTTCATATTTTTTATAGTTTTGCTGGGCTCAATTTCTTTGTACAGATTAATTGTAATTTCATGCATTTTTTTATCTGTACCTCCCTCTCCTTTGAAGTATATCTTTTCTGATTCAATTTCAATAACAGGATCTTTACAATCTTCTAAGCAGATAGTAACATATAAGATATCTTTTCTTTGAGCCCACATGACTGGGGGAGGAGGTATCCTAAAAGTTGAAAAAGGAACGAAAAATATTATGTATATATGTATTTGATATATATGTATGGCTGTATATAGCAGAAGCAGCTTTGCAATTGTAGCAAAATTCTTTTCTTTCTATCTTTAATATGATTGATCTTGCCTTTAAGTACTTGGATCTAATCATATAAAACGTATCTTCGAATACAATTGCGAAGTTGCTTTTTCTGCTGAACTCAAGATAAAACTCGAAAAATTTTAAATATTCAATTATTCTAACCGAATAAGAATTAGATATAAAAAGATCTCAATTTGAAAAAGAAAAAAAAGATTTTGTATGAATCTATAATTAATTAATCTATTGAAATTTGAGTTGAGACATTCTCAGACTGAAGGAAAACACTTGTCTTTTTTCTTTTGATATCCCTTTGGTTCTCAATTCTAACCAGAGTTCTACAAGGTAGTATTATACTAATATTATATTAATATATAATATTATACTATGTGAATAAAATATCTCATAATTTTTAAAGTAACTAACATTACTCGAAACATTCTCGTATTTATCATTTCGAGTATTAAATATCCTGAAAAATGCACATAAACGAATTCCCACGTGTACAGTACGTATTTTATGTACATAAAGGACCTGTTGTACCTTTATAGGTTAGGGACAAAAGCTCGATGCTAGTTCGTGACGCATCATGATTTATTCGAGTCATTATAGCGCTGATATGCGCGACATACGATACCATGCGGCGCAGCGGCGCGAAGAGATTCGCTTATCATTGCATTCGTTAATCATTGCAAAACGAAAATACGAGCACTTCGAAGAAGCGAGTCATCGGTCTCCGTTGTTCGGCGCGTTGATCGTTTCGATTTGTACGAAAGAGACAGAGGAGAGAAAAACAAAAAGGACACGTCGATGCGAGATGGAGATTAACGCGAGCGAATAATCGTGTCACGCATTTTCGTTCGAAAGAAAGATTGCCGCCATGCGGTTAGGTCGTATCTCGGTCGAGAAACTTGGAGAATCAATAAACCCGTCTCACCAACATGGCGATGCTACGGAAAGCACGGGGCGGCATTTATACAACCGCGACAGTTATTCATGGCTATACGCGGACGCGCGGACACGGAGCTCATCATCGGGCCTGCCGATGCGAACCACCACGCCAATTTATGTCAATCCTAGGATACTTACTGGCTTTCTTGCGTCATGCTTTCGATAGCTTCGCTTGCAACGAGAATGAAACAAACACACAGCGCACGTAGCGCACTCACTCACGCTGACACCGCCGCGCGCCGCGCGCTGCGCGCCGCTCGTGGCTGTTCGGCGAACCCGATTCGAGATTCTAGATTGTTCGGCGTTCGCGCCATTTCAATATTTCGTATCTTTTAGGGGCTCCGCACAATAAAAGGAATAGAGAACAGAGAACAGAGAATAAGAATTTCAACCTATCAGAAATGTGTATTCCATAATACATGATTTCTGATAGGTTGAAATTCTTATTCTCTATTCCTTGTTCCTTTTATTGTGCGAAATCCCTTATTCTCATATCTCTCAATCGATGTGATTCGATTGGCAACTTGCCAATCTGCGTTTTACTCTCTGCGATTTATCTATCTACATAAACTTACAGAAAAAATATTTTAAAAGTTGTTATTTTCTTTACGATGTAATTTAATCACTTTATTATTTTACAAGTTTATTTCTTAATATCGCAATATGTTTTGTGTATCTATTTCATCCTTCTCGCCGCAAAAGAACGTGTAACGAATTGTATTATAATTGTATTATAATTATATTATAAATAAACCCATTCTTTTTAGCTGAACTTTTGCATTGATTCATCTTTCTTCCTCTTCTTTCTTTTGGAAAGAAAAGGAAAAAAAGATGAACCGATGCAAAAGTTAAAACGAACATGCCTAATGTGAACTAGTTAGAGAAGGCTACTTGAGAAGATCCATAGCGATAAGAAAAGAAAACGATTTCGCAATAAATCAGCACACATCAAAAACACGTTTATGTATACAAGGTGTATCTTAAAAAGCATCTTCTAATCATTCCTGATCAAAAACTGAGTTGAAAGTTGAGCTATACTGTTTATTTTTACAATAGTTAACGAGATATTAATTTCTAAAGATTGCCAAATATGCAAATAAAATTGATATAAGACCAGAATCAGACTATGCATTAAGATTGAAAATTAAAAATTGAAATTTGACCAGTCCTTTCTTCACTCTGGTGAGGAAAAAATTTTAACTCCTATTGTTTTGATTGA
>Ga0157364_1002081_pt1 | contig 18125 bp, 6 predicted proteins | sample AttsexASBM2_FD_111476 | JGI IMG/M metagenome (GOLD analysis project Ga0157364, IMG submission 111476) | Fungus gardens microbial communities from leaf cutter ant in Ribeirão Preto, State of São Paulo, Brazil - Atta sexdens ASBM2 | ecosystem: Host-associated > Fungi > Mycelium > Unclassified ...
ATGAGTAGTAGTATATAAGGTAGACTACTTTGTACTAGGAACTCTATTGAGTTCTCTTGTGTCACTCCAATACAAGAGTTGTTTCTTGACTTAACACTTTGAGTCTCGATTCATAACAAAAGGTTTAATTAACAAATACTTCAATATCAGCAACTACATCACTACTATCTATGGAACAAACATGAACCTGGGAGTTCTCCAGTGCAAACACTGCTAGAAATGGGGACATATCACATTTGCATGCTGTGCTCAAGATTTGAGGTATGTTAAATACAATAGTCTCTACAAAGTTGAACACCACAGACATTTCACTTGGTATTGTAAAGCAAACTTTAAGACTAACATATCCAGACTCAAAACCAAATAGGATGAACCTTGACCTCACAGCTTCAAGTGCTTGAATTGCAAAAACAACCATCAAGCTAATTCTAATGTCTGTCTTTTTTGGAGATATCACTTCAATAAGAAATAGCACACAAAAAAGTATCAAGAGCTTTGTGACAACAGAAGTAAGTCAATTCACTCAGTTGTAAGCAAGGCAAGTACATGATTTTAAAAAGTCTTTACTTCTTTTTATAGAATTTATAAAAGAACAAAACTCTTACTGATATTATTTTAGAAAACAAAAACGATTTTGACATTCTTTTCATCCAGAAAGCTCTATAGTTATTTATTTGTACTATCCTGAGTTCTTCTAGTAAGAAAGAAGACAAAGTAGTAGGTGCATCAAATCATCTAGACTGGTTTACCTTTTCTAGATCTCTGCTTAAGAATTATAATCACCCAAGAATACTTACATATATCAATAAGTGACTTATTCACTTATGCTTCCCTTCAAGAGAGGATATTTTTGATTACAGGAACATTAATTGTTTTTTCTTCTTTAAAAACAGTCATATTTTCTTTATGATCAATGTTTACTCTAATGAACATCATACAGTTTTAAAGTATCTTAAGGGTACTGAAGCTAATTTTTGTAACATTCTGATTTCAATATTGGGAATAGAGAATGAAATCTGTTTGATTTTTTTCATTCAACTCATAGTGATTCTCTATTAAAAATTGCTGATTCCTTTAATCTTAAATTATCATATCCTATTTAGCAGGTTTTAACTCAATATGCCAACAACCCTAATAACTCTAACTTGATTATCAATTTACTATTTCTTTACCCAAATTTGATTGAAATTAACAACTACTACATCTTATCTGAGCTCTGTTATCATTTGGTGTAATATTACACCTCTTTAACCATTAATATTTCTATTATAGAAAAATTAATTCAAGATAAATGACAGACTATTATCAGAGATAGTGGAAGGAAGAAAACTTTATATCTGATCTCACCAAAGTGATAGGAAATATTAACACCTCAAATATACTAGATAAAGAATTCCTTAAACTTAGTGTTTAAAAATATATGAGAATTTCAGAATCCACTTGGTATCAACATTTACAATGTGTCAACATTACTAAATATTCCAAAGCATAGTGAAATAAGGATTGTTAGGCCAAAATGTCTAATTATAGATCCTCCAAGACAATTGAATATTGGAAGAATTTCAAAGAAGTTGTCAAGAAGACAAAACACTTATTTTTCAATAATAAAATTCAAGAAATTATGTCAAAAAATTAGAGACTATGTGACTTCATAAACTGGGTCAAAAAGTATAATTGCTAGCTATCAAAGCACTGTAATACAATGGTCAACCCTATATTGAAATTAATAATCTTTTGCAGATATTATATTAAATATTCAATTTGGCACAAAATTATCAAATCATCCCTAGCCTTTTGAATGAAATTCTACTGAAATAGACTATGGAATAGCTACTCTTTTCTAGGGAAGAATTCAAGAATGCTATTACTAAATACAACAATTCATCTACTTCAGGGCTGGATTGTGTTTTTATAAAACATCTTAAAGCTGTTGTCAAAGACGAGAGATACCTTCTCAATATCATTAATATCACTAATGTATGCATTAACATAGGTTACTGGCCATCTTATTTCAAAAAAATCTTTGTCCATCATCATCTCCAAGCCCAATAAAATAGCTTATGATTTCCTAAAAATATTTCAACCAATTGTTCTTCTAAACACTTTGGGAAAACTTATTGAAAAATTTAAAGTAATGCTTGACTACTAATACAGGTATATTTCTTATGTATCTTATTTATTTAGGATAGGTTAAAGGTCTTCAAATGAGCACTTTGGCCTTCTACATAGCTTAGTTTTTCCCATTGCTCAACCATTAGCTTCTTTCTCTTATCCTGAACAAAGCTGGTTTTGATCCAAGAATTTCTCTTTCTTTTCTAATTATTTAATTGGTAAGAAAACTCAATATTTGTGAAACAATTTTTTCTCCTCTCTTTAACATAGATATACGTGTAGGACAAGGTTCTGTTCTCTCTTCTATCCTTTCAGCTTTCTACATTTCACTTATCTTTCATATTTTTTAAAAAATATCAAAAAATCTCAATATCCCTATCTTATCTCTTTCTTTTGTAGATGATAGAATAGACTTCTCATTTCACAAGAAAAATCTTTGAAAAAACAAATGCTTTCCTTTATTATAGCTACTACATTATTTCATCTTTTCTCAATCAGTTTGATCTCATTATTAAACATAGAAAATCTAAGGTTTTTACTTTTCTAGATCTTATAGAATCTTCAATTCTTCTCCTCTTGATCTTAGCCTATTAGGAAGTTCCATTCTATACCAAAAAGATACTTGGAGATACCTTAGCTTTATCTTTGACAGTAAGCTGTCTTTTCAGTAACACATTAACTTTTATTCCAACAAAGTGTTATTGATAGTCAAATACATGAAGATACTAGGAAATTCAACAAGAGGACTATGTTCTCATCAAAGTAACCTTTATATATATATATAGGACATGTGTTCTTCCTATTACACTCTATGGTTTCTTCCTATGATTTTTAAATAAGGCCTCTCTTTCATATCTTCTCAAGAAACTCAGAAAAATACAACAAAGAGCCACCATTTGGATCACTAGTACTGTTCACACTTCTTTTACATGGGGAGTTAAGACCATTGCTGGTCTGATTTTCATTTATTTACATCTCTAGAAACTCAGTGGTAGATATCAAATCAGAACCTCAACTTTACTGTCAAATTATGTAATCAATACTCTATTGGAAAGTAGATACACCAACAACTTTCATCTGCATCATCTCTTCTTGAAGAATATAACTACCAAGTAGTGACTCAAAATCAAGTATTCTATTGTAGATGCTAATAATTGCCTCAATGAAATTTTTTCCTCTTTTAATTTTTTCAATCTTGAATTTTTTCCTGGCTTTAAATTAATTAACCATTTTTCTAGTCAATTTTCTTTCTATTAAGCAAACTACAAAGATAAAGAAAGTAAGGCTGCTTATCTTGGTAAATTCAACAATATTTGCTTAAATACTTTATTGGATCCCAATTCTGTTGTTGTTATTTCTGACACTAGTGTTAGAAATAATGTTATCATATCCATCTCACATATCCATTCTCACTCTAATAATGTCAAGAAAACAATTCATCATACTATCAATATCACTTTGACTGAGGCTAAACTATTTGCTATTAGATATGGAATTAAATAAGCTATTCAAATTCCAGAAGTTATCTATATTATTGTTATTACTAATGCTATTTATTCAGCACAATATATCTTTAACTCTACAATTCACCCCTATTAATTGCAATCAATAGCTACAGTAAAGAATCTTAGAATGTTCTTTAATAAACACTTAATAAACTTTATTGACTTCTGGGACTGTCCAAGTGATATGAAATAGTCTTATCATGTATCAGTTAACAAAGACATGAAGAAATTCAATTTCTCTCCTATATTTCTTTGCAAAACATTGTGGGACTTTAACAAGAAAGAAGAATGCAACAACATAATTAAAAACTGGCAAATAACATTCTAAGCTTTAGATCTCAAGGAAAAAATCATTTTCTTGACCTTCTGGAGAATGAAATTCACACAATTGAACCTTTGTATACTAAAAGGAGTCTATAGATCAATCAATTTGATTACTCAAATTTGTTATATACAAGAGCCACCAGAGCTATTGAAAATCATGCTCTTATAAGAGAATATTACCTAAGGTTTTTCCTGAGAGAAAGCTTTAGTTGTCTATACAGGATATACGCAATCAAAACAAGATAACATATTCTTTATAAATATAGAAGATATAATAAATATTGGAATTCTCTGAGGATTATATTGAGTTATTTATCAGCCTTTCCTTTGAATTCAATCTAGGTGTCTTTTTTTTTCATAAAGGTATTACTTAGTGAACCAGGTTTTTTTGCTTGTTTTCTATTAAGTTTTTCTTTTTCTTTTCTTTTTGTTAGTCCTTATGTAAGTAGTTACATTAAAGCTACCATAGTCTACCATCACACTCTATGTAATAAATTGTTGATTTGAAAAAATAAAACAATAAAAAAACACTCAACTTGTTTCTTTTTTATTTCTCTTCTAATATTTAAGTCTTTCTTATTTTTCCACTTTGATTTCTCTCTATTCTTTCTATTTCTTTTCTTATATTACAAAATAAACTACTCACTTATTTTAATATCTGAACCTTATGTATACTCTAAGAGGTTTAAAAGTAATTTAGAAGTTCAATAAGAATAACAATAAAAGATAAAAGATATTGTCAAGTCTAAGGTCTAATCCTTAGATATAGAGATATATATACAAGATAATGATAGTTTATGTATAGACTGTTTCTATCACATAATCAATACTTATATCTAATAAGGCTGTTATCTATTATAGTAGATATTAGGCTAATTTTGAAGATAACTAATTATATTATTATATTGATATACTTGTATCTTTATAAATACTGATCTTTATGTAATATATAATCAGAGATAGTTTGATAAGTGCTTTTTAATACAAGTTTGACTATATAAATTTATCTAGTTATTCCTGAGATAATAACTAATAGTTACTGATAATCTAATATCTCAGTAATCTATTGTCACTTTCATACATCCTATATATGTACAAATAGCCCTTATGTGAAGCTTTCCAGTATAACTTAATTTACAAGAATTAGTCTACTATTTATGAAAATATAAGTTGAATAAAATTTGTAATATCTTATCTTGAACTTAGTAAAGGGGAAATGACATGATGTCACAGTCACAGTCACAATGTTATATTATATATAAGAAAAATGATATTATATATTATATAATAACTTTTATCTATATAGCTTATAATATTTAGAGTAGACTAGATATAAAGTATATATAGACTATACACATAGAGTAGACTTACTTATACTAGAAAATTTACCAAGTTCTCTTATGTTAATTAATACAAGATTGTTAAACATGGTTCACATCTTGTTATCTGAGATCTAATGAGAATTGTTAGGAAGTTCAATTATATTATCTAAACATTATCCAAGAATACAAAAGCCAAAGTCAGAATAATCTTTGGCTTTAGCTTGTGTGCTGTATTTCTATTTCAGAAGAGTATTTAGAGGACTTAGAAGATTAAGGCTACTAAAAGATAGTAAGATGTATTATTGCTAATACTAGTAACATTAGTCAAATAGAAAAGAGATTATGCTGGAGTACAACAAAAAATATGTAACATTAGCCCTTGATTGTACCCTAAAGAATTTAGAGTGGATAATATCAGCTTTAAGAATCAAAAAAAAGTGTAGAAAAAATAATATAGAATAAGATTAGAATATATAAAACCCTTAAAAGGGTCTTCATGAATATGAAAGAATGAAGTTAGAAAGGATATTAAAAGAAATATACAAGTGATATCTGTTTGTAAATGCTTTCTCTTGCTAATATACTTTTAAATAGTGAATTTTATACTATATAACAAGTTCCTTTGAAAAATCTAGTAAATGGATTGCAAAGCTCCTTCAGTGCCTTCGACAACATTATCTATTCTAGGTAATGTATCCTCAAAGTATTTCTTAAGTCAAATCTTATAACTGAAGATACCAACTGATACTCATCCAACTAGCCTTTTCCAGACTGCTAAAACTCTCCAAAACTCATCTAAAAGTGATAATAAATACTAGTAATACTCACTTGATGAAATAGAGGTTAAAACTGTTCTCAAGTGGGAGAATTCAGATGGAATTTCTTGCTCTTGCTTCTTTCCACTTGTAGCTTATATATTAGTCTAAAAATACAGGGAATATAACTAAAAAATATGAACTGAAACTACAATGAAGCTTTTTAAGGTCTCACAAGTACATAGCTATCTCTTCATTTGCAATCTGACATCAATCTGATAATTGATTCCTACTCATAAGTGCCCATTTCATTTCCATGGTTATCTCTACTTGCTTTTCTATTCTGGACTTTATAAGCTTCTGATCTAATATGTTTATGTCTTATCTAACTATTCAAACATTTGTAACTCTGTAAAATGCTCTTATAAGTATGTATACTTTGTAGCTAGTCATTCATAAGTAGCATTTTTTATTTCTAAAGACTTTTTCTTCCTGAGATCTGGTTTAATTAATAGCTACCACACCACCCCTTGAGAGGATCTGAGATGTTATCTAGGAGTGTAAGATCTTCTTACTAATGCTTTCAAAGGGATTTTATATGCTTAAAAATCTTATAAGAATACTTGTTTTCACAGTTTCCAGTGTTATATCAGAAGTTAGTGTTAATTTTGATCAATTTTCAGAATAAGACTATTACAGTGTAAACTACTAGTTTATATACTAAGTATACTACTTAGGTTAGTTGTCTAAAATAGAAACTGTTAAACAAGTTATTCTAGTTTCTAATGATTCTTGAATGTTGGAGATAGAAATATATAGAGTTGGCAAAGGTCTAGTAAAAATATCCAAGATGGAATGAAGGTAGTTAATCTGCACTGAAAGAGATTAGGAAGTGTGGATAAGAGAAGGGATATTATTCATAGGTTGGAATGGATGTGGCTAGGTCAGAATTTAACAAAGATTCTTTTTTTTTTCAAACTTTAGAACTTAAGTCACAATAAAAATCCCAGGGATCTCATTTCTAAACAAACTTACTCTCTCTTTTATATCTTCCAGTTTCTCCCTAACTTCTTTTTCTAGATTTAATATCTATGACTATTAAATTCTCCTGATTTCTTTTTATTTTGTTCACTATACTAAATACTTGGACTTTTCTTTCACATCTCTTCTATTTGATATTTTACATTTCTCAACTCTTTTAATCTTTGCTGGATAAAATGAAATATTCTTCTGTTTCTCTATCTATTCTTATTAGAGTTTATTTCTAAATTAAAGACAACTTAGATAGTTGGACTTGTATTTTAGATAAGAAAGTGTGACTTCTGTCACATGTGACCATCACAATTTACAAAATATGGCTAGAAAAGTGAAGTTTAGTTATTTATAAAAGTCTACTAGTACTTTGTAGATATATAATCTTGTATGGATATAACAGTTAGTTTTTTTTACATAGTATAAGAAGACCTTCTATTTCACCTAAATTCAAGTCTATAGTATCTATCAAAGCCTGAGTCAATCCTATAATTCTCTTATTTCTCAAGCTTTATACCAATATCCTGCCATAACACCATTAGACTCTCTTGACTTCTGTAGTACTCCCACAGATATCCACTCACTTCATTACAACTATTAACTTCTCTAACTGCTAACTGATGGACTTCCACTATCTGGTAATATTCTACTGAGGTTCCTGATCATATAACTTGATTATTCTGTAATTAGATTACTAAATATTTCACCTAATGTTCTGCTCAATTAGTATGAGCTCCTAGGTACTTAGAGTATCTATCATCTTCAGGTAACTCTATTCTCTTATAATTTCTTTAGAGATAAGCTATATATATAGTACTATTAGATAATAGTACTTAGAATTTTTCTAGAGTTATAAACTCCACTGAAACACCATAGTCTTTGTCTAGTTGTTCTAATATATAGTAGTTCTATGTTATAATATTTCCTTAAAAGCTGTATATATAGAATAATAGTAGATATTTCTAAGACCTTGTTTAGAGTAGAATGTTCTTTTTAAAACAAAATCATTTTATATTTTCCTTAAAGCAGTAGTTGGTAGTTTGGATAGTTGGTAGACAGTATGAGATAAGACTTAAAGAGAGCCTACTAGCACTTATAGAAATTGAGTTAAGTTCTGAGTATAAATTAAAGAGAGAAGCTAATACTAGCTTTGCTCTACCTCTTTATACTTTATTATCTTCTATATCTCTACTACTATTATTTCTCAGTTGATATAGAGAGATGAGCAGATTGTTGTTATAACCTTAAGCTAGAGCTCAGGTTGCACTTAAGCAAAGACTTGAGAGGAGTTAAGAGATGATAGAATTGGTAAAGCATAAGAAATACAGGACAGTATCTACACTATATATAAGGTTATGACATGAGGAAAGCATTCACAGTACATAAGGGAGACAAGTCATAATACATAAGGTTAATACAAGAATATTGTACCTACTACATAAGGCACTGACTGAGATACTTGCGGCACAGCCAATCATATTGTCATTACCCTTTGCCCAAGTCCATGCTGTATCTAGAAGGCATCATTTGTAACAATTGTAGTCATATAAGTACAGATAGAAGTATTGGTGGTAGCAGAACAAAAAGAAGAAAAAATAGCAGTTAAGACTTAATACTAAGTTTAATGCTAAGGTAACTAAGCTACTTATCTTTGATAGAAATATTAGCAAGATAGCAAGTTTTGTTATGACATGTAAGCTTTATATTAGAATAAAAATAAGAGAGATATTGGTACAGAAACAGTGTTATAACTTAAGATTAAGTAACTAATCAAATCAAAAGAGAAATCTTGTATTGAATTAACATAAGGGAACTTAATAGAGTTTCTAGTACAAAGTATCTACCTTATATATACTAGCTAGTAGTTTTTACAAGACTATTACTAACCTAATCTAAAGGCTATGTATATTATTTAAGATCAACATACTATTAATATATTATATAATATTATTCTTTTAGAACTTTCTATATATTTTTATATAATATATGATTGTGTGACTGTGACTGTAACATGTAACTAATGATGATATGTGATAATTACATATAATAATATACTATAATTCTAATCTTAAGTTCAAAATAAAATATAAAAATAAAATATAAAAATATAAAATAAGATAAACTAAGTCTGTTATTTACTATTAGGGCAACTGAGGAAAGACCATGAAGCTATAGCAGAGTTGATAACTTTAGGAAAATCTAGGTTATATTAAGACAACTAGTGACTAAGTGCTATCTATCTTTAATAAAATCTAAGAGAATAGAATAAGATTACCTGAAGATGGCTAATGTTTCTAAATACTTCTACTATCCATTGCAATCTAGTAGAATAATGCTGAGGTAATATTAAAATGATAATGTACAAATAGCCAGAAACCTAAGTCAAAATATCTAGAAAATTATCTAAAAAGACAGAGTATAATCAGAGTAATAGAAGGTAGTCTAGTAGTGGTCTAGAAAGTTTTCTGAGAATACCAAATATAACTGTAGAGCTTGAAGTTTACAGAAAAAAAGCTAGTAAGACTAGTAGTAAAGTTTGAAGATACAAGATATTAGTAAAGTCTATAGAGAGAACTGTAAGATTTAGAAAAGTAGTAATGATAATAGAAAAGTCTGCAAAGTTTGCAGTTGAAGAGACTGGCTTGGCTATGCATGGTAAAAAGTTAAGTTCTCTTATAATCAAAATAAATATATAAATCAAGAACTAGAACAATATTTATAGTTCTTTATATATTACAAGCTAAAGAACTGGCTGAAATGGTTAGTAATAGCAGAGTTTATAGTAAAAAACAAAATATATTTAGTAAATAAAGTGTTTCCATTTATAGCAAATTATAACAGAGAATTAAGGATAGGAATAGATATTAAGAGGAAAGAAAAAGTAGAGAAAGTAATAGAGTTTATAAAGAGAATGAAAAGAGTTTAAGAAGAAGCTAGGATAATATTAAAGAAGGAGATGAAAAAATAAGTAGACAAAAGGAGAAGAGAACTTGAAGAGTGGAAGAAAGAAAACAATATGATGTTGAGTACAAAAGATTTGGTATTCAAAGAAAAACTAGCAAGAAAATTAGTAGACTAATATATCAGTTTATATATCATTGAAGAGGTAGTATCTATTAATATGATCAAACTAAGGCTGTTAACTTCAATAAGAATTTATCTGGTTGTGAATATCAGTTGAGTAGTAAGATATAAAAGAACTAGTAGAGAGACAAAAGATAGAAGAAGTGAAACTGATAGAAGTAGAAGAAGTTAAAGAGTGAGAAATAAAAAAGATGTTAAATAAAAGAAAAATAAGACTTAGAAAATACAAAGAAAATAATAGTCAAATTTAAGAGAAAATTAAGTATAGAAGTTAAAAAAAGAAAAATTAGATATGGTAAAAGAGTAGTATTTTAGAAAAGGTAAGTTGCTATGGAAGTATATAGCAAAGACAATATATTATTAGAGTTAAAGATAATAGACTTGGTTTATTTTATTTTTCTTTCTTATTTTATATTTATTTTATATTTATTTTCTTATTTTGGACTTAAGGTTAGGATTATAGCATGATGTCATACATATCACTATCACTGTTATATAATTACATGATATAAGGAAAAAATTCAAAAGATTTTAAAAGAATAATATTATATAGTATATTGTCATATCCCAAACTTCAAAACATGTACAAAACATGTTTAACTTCAATACAACATTAAATCCCTGCAGTTATTTGGTCTTATTTGTGTCCAAAACTCCATCAGTAGTTTGATACTTTATAATAGACTTAATTCCACCTAAAAGTCTGCAGTTATTTTGCTTTATTTGAGTCAAAATCCATGGTCATATTCATTTGTATCCATTGCTTAATTATTTCCTTCAAACTCTGCAAATTTACTTGGACTTTATATGGAGTTTTCCCCTCTCCAAATCTGAACTCCTATATAGTGTTTTACTAATGAAACACTCACTCAGAGATCTGTTTTAGTTACTCCTTTTGTTATTTTATGTATTTAAGACTGGTGACCTCTTTGTAATAGCTAGCTTGATAATCAACTAAAAGTTGACACTAAATCTCCAGTGGTGATAGCAATGTGCTTTACCCCTCTCCTTACAACTTCTTACAAGACCATTTTCTGAAATTGTAACCATATAGCTTGTAGGAAGCACAACACATAAGTGGAGGCCAAGGTCGTTCTGACAAGTCTGCATCACTGAGCTTATTGCAGGAGTTTCTACACTCTGTGCATGTCTGAGTCAATTCCATAGACTTTTACCTTTAAGTACAAACCATGCCTAACACATATCAATAGTATATTAATCTCATATAGTATATATGGCCTTTAGAGTAGGTTATTAATAGTCTTGTATAAACTACTAGCTAGCATATATAAGATAAACACTCTGTACTAGAAATTCTATTAAGTTCTCTTATGTTAATCTAATACAAGGTTTCTCTCTTATAATATTTTGATGTTTAAGTTATAATACTGATAGCTGTTACAGCTAATTTTAGTGAGTAACTAACTATGTTACTATATTAATATACTTGTGTCTTTATAAGTACTAATTACTATATAATATGCTATATATTACTGAAAATAGTTTAATAGATACTTTCCAATATAAGTTAGATTATATGAATCTGTTTAGCTATTTCTGAGATAATAACTAATAAAACTTTATACTTACTATTAGAGAACATTGGCTATATATAAGTCTAGGTCTACTCTATAGAGGCTTAGTTACACTTCTAGACTAGTTATCATTTAGACTAGCTTCTAATAGACTGGCAACTATTAGTATGAAAACTTCTTACTACTGCTGAACCCCACAGTGATTTTGCCTCTCAACAGTTACTTTTTAACCCTACTAACTCCTATAGTCTCTTTTCTTAACTCCATCAAACATTATCAAATCCTATACATATATTGTTGGTCTCCATTCTTAAGCTCTTTTTATGTACTTGATATAAACTCTTTTTTTTTCTCTTCTAGTGGTATTCTAGTCATTCTCAGTAGAGTTTCTAACAATCTGGCTACTATTATTTTTCTCTTATGTTAGTACTATTCTTGTCAAGATCACAAGCAGTGGACTTTAATTATTTTCACCTTCTTTTTCATTTTTATTTTATTTCAATTTATTTTTCTTTATTCTATTTTTAGAACTAGAGTTAAGTGACAACATTACTTGGTCACACATCAGTCACATCAGATAACATCGTGACAGTAATAGTCACAAATCACATGACATATGGAAGAACAAAGAACTTTCTAGAAGAGATGATATCATACAACATATGAGACACATGGTCATTTAGGGTAGGCTATAAATAGCTTGCATGGACCATTAGGTATTAGTATATAAGGTAAACAATCTTGTACAGAGTTCTCCATTGAGTTCTCTTGTGTTATCTAATACAAGATTCTTTCTTTTAAGTTAACTCTAAGACTTTTGAGTTATAACAATTTTACTGGATTAAAATGAACTCTTTTAGTATTTAAGATAGTTTTTATCTTCAGAAGTTTCCATTCTGTTCTCTTAGTTCTTAGAGGTATGTGCTTCTTGTGTACTTCTTTATTATTATAATATACTTAGGACTTTCTAGAGTTATAATCTCTATAGTATTATCACAGTCTTTACTCAGTCATTCTAATACTGTCTTTATCTTATTCTAATCTTTATTGTTTTATTTACTATCAGTATATCTATATATAGTAGTAGTATATAGTAGTATACTCTATCTAATTATTACCAAAGTTCTTGGATACTGACAACTTCATAAGTAAGATTTATTTCTCTTACAGTTACTAATAGTCCAATATCTCAGAAAGATATTGTCACTTTTGAACATCCCATATATTTACAAATAGCTCCTATTTGAAGCTTTCTAGTATAGCTTGGTTTGTAATAATTTGTTTAGTGATTGTAGAGACATAAGTTGAATGAAGTTTGTAACAAACTTTTTAAAAGATATTATAGTAGGAACTATATCAAGTTCTCTTGTATAAACTCTATACAAGGTTCTTCTTATGCTTAAAAGTTATTAGTAACTCCTACTAAACTATATTTTTTCAAAAATACTTGATCTTCTACTTTGTATTCTTTTAGTTACTATCTATATATCTTTTTATCTTCAATGATTTTTTCTCTAATTTCAAATTCCATTCTACTATAACTTAAGCTCCAAAGTATTAGAGTAAGAGAGGAATCTTGTATTAGTATTTAATACAAGAGAACTCAATAAAGTTCCTACTACTATATAGATGAAACTTAGTATTTCATTTCACATCAGAAATAAACTTAGTCTTATAAAGACAAACTTAGGCTCATATAAAGATACTTCTTAGTTTATACAAAAAAGAAAGAAACACAAGGCAGCAATGACCCTTACATTGATTACATTATAGAGCATATAAAAATAACTAGGAAACAAAAAAGCCTCTTACTCCCTATCTCTACTTAGCTAATTTGTCTGACTTCTTAATATAAGAGAAGCTAGTAGCTGATAAAGGAGGAAGATGGCAATGGTGCTAACCCAAGGCTTTAGAAAAAGTACCATCATAACTGACCAAGACAAGGACAGTATTGAAGGAAGATATAAGACAGGTATGGAACTTGAAAAGATTCTGTATAGCATTTTGAGAAGAAATATCTTTGGGATCAGAAATAGCAGTATAAGTAATGGCAAAAATTACATATTGGGTGGCTCAGTTGGACACAAGACTACTATCAATCCAGCAGAAGATGAGATTCTGGAAGTAATATTTTCTAACTATAAGGAATTCTTCAGTGAATTTTGCTACTAAAGTATAATAATGAGAGGTGAGAGCCTCAAAGGAAGAGAAAGCAGCCTCTACATAGTTCCAGATAATAGCAAAGGAATATAAACAAAATGAAAGATCTAAAAAAATCAGTAGAAAAAGAAGAAGTGAGGAAAAGAAAGACTATGTATAAGTTTGGCTAGAAAAGAAAATGCAAAGTTGTTCAGCCCAAAACTGCCAGATAGCAATGGACTTTTAAGAGATATAAAAGGTAGCATACTTCTTGCAGCTTTGAGATCCATTCACCAGCTGAAAGTGGATGGTGTATACTGCTATTATAGTAGTTTTTGGAAGAGAAAGTCATGGGGTACAATGTTCAGAGCTATAACCAATATAAGAGAGGTATTTTAGCTCTCTAGTAAGATTCTAGAGAAAAAGTCATAAATATAAATAATAAAATAAAAATTGTGAATGTACTATATATATCTTTACAATTGAGAAGCATATAAAGACTAGAAATAAGAGCTAAAAGAGAACCTCCACCAGAGAGACTATAAAGAGAAATCAAATTACATGCTGTAAGAGAGTCTAGATAATAAAAAAGTGAAGTAAAAAGTTGTAAAGACTTACTAGAAGAAATAGAAGCCAGAAACTTTAACATTGCCTTCTTGTAGCAAGAGTAATTAGAAGATTTAGGAGAACTGCTATTAGTGAGAAGAGAAGAAGAAACTAACAAAAACATAAGAGTAGCCTGGCACAACTATAATCTGTAATGTTTAAAAACAGAAAGAGAGACTGGAACAGAATTAGGAACCGGTTCTAGTAAGAAGAAAGCAAAGAGCAGATAATCTAAAGAAGGAAAAAAGTAGAGATTTGTTAACTAAATGACAATGAGAGAAAGAATGACTTACTATGCAAAAAAGAACTATGAATAGGAAAAAAGCAAGAATAGAAACTTTGAGAGAGAGAAACATAAAAGAATCAAGGGCCTCCATGAGAATGTCTAAGTTGGCAGAGGTAGTTATAGACATGTTAGACTCACTTGACTCAGTGGTATTATTAAGTTTGAGATTAAGAAAAGAAACTAGTAAAGGAGAAAAAAGCCTAGTGGTAGCAGTCTTAATGAGAACATAAAAGAAGAATTGTCAGTAATAGCAACAAAGCTGAGACTTAGCAGATCTCAGCAAGAACACTAGTTATCAGCTTATTGCATGTCTCTGTTGGAAGAAGCTATATGAGATCAGTCATCCAACATTACGATATAGTAAGATAGCTGCTAAGTCAAGTGTGTTCAAATAATTGCATCAGGAAGAAAGATAAAGAAAGAGCCTGAGAGAATACAAAGAAAGAAAAAACTAGAAGCCATAAAAGCTTTAACTAAAGGCATAAATAAAATTTGGATCAATAGAAAAGTAGTTGTCAGAGCAACATAGAAAGTTACTCAGAGCAGCAGTCTAAATACAATGGAAGAAAGGTTCTGCCTCAATAGAGAATATAGAAGATAATAATCAGAATTTTCTAATAGAATAATGAGAAAAGAAGTAGCAGAGTAGTATAAGCTAGAAACAAAACCTATACAGACTTACAAATATAAACATAGTATTTGCAAGCAGAATAAAGGTCCCAAAATGAATTGAAGACAGTCATTTATAGTGAGGAAGAGATATCATGCTAGAAAATGCTTTTCTGCGAAAACAAGTAATCTTCTAAGATTTTTTAACATGTAAGACCTTTTTGAAGAAATTAGTGAAAAGAACTTACACTCCTAGATGACAGCTTAGGTCCTCTCAAGTGATAATAGTTAAGTAGTAGTATGGTAGCTGTTAACCAAACTAGATCTCAAACAATAGAAATCTCTGTAAATCTGGAATGCCACTTGCAAATGACTAGCTATGAATAGTATGCACTTATGGGAGTCCTTCACCAAGTGATGAACATTTATATAGTTAAATAAGACAGAAACACATTAGGTCAGAATTCAGTAGAGTTCAAAATGGAGGAATGAAATAGAGTAGCTATAGAGATGAAAAAGAGAAGAATGGACTAAGTTTTAGTAAGTAGAAATGATTATTGAATCATGATTGGGTTGTAGATAAAGAAGTGGCCCTATGCTCTCAAGACCTCAGAAAGCTTCATTATAGTTTTATTCTCCATTCTCTAGTTGCATTCTTTGTATTTTTAGAATAATACATAAGCTATGAGTATAGGAGAGTAAAAAGAGAATCTCCATCTAAATACTCCCACTCAAGACTAGTTTTAACTTCTATTTCATTGAGTGAGTGTTGTTAGTACCTGATATCAATTTCAGACAAGTTTTAGAGAGTTCTAGCAGTTTGAGAAAGGCTTGTAAGGTGAGTATTAGTTAGTATCTTCAGCCATAAGGTTTGACTTGAGAGGTATCTCTGGAATGCATTACCTGGGATGGATAGTGTTATTAAAGGCTCTTGAGAAGCTTTGCAATTTATTCACTAGATTTTCCAGAAGAACTTGTTACATAGTATAAGGTTCACTGTTTAGAAGTATGCTAGCCAGAGAAAGCATTCACAAGCAAATGATAATCATATATTTCTTTTAATATTCTTACTAACTTCATTCTTTTGCATTTATGAGATCCCTTTTAAAGGTTTTATATGTTCTAATCTTATTATTTCTATATCTTCTATCAATTCCTGACACTGATATTGTTCACTCTGAATTCTTTAGCACATAGTTAAAGACTTGTGTTGCATATTTCTTGTTGTATTTTAGCATAACCTTTTTTCTGCTTGACCTCTGTCAGTATATTCTTTGGTAATCCTCAATGATTTCAATATCTTTTCTAATACCATAATGCCTATTTTTTCTCGAATTTGTCTGTCTGTATTGTCTATTCATAGTATTTACCACAATATTTGGTATCTGGTCTTATCTATCCTGTCCATGGTAATTCTTGCTACAATATTGCTCTGTCACTGTTTCTCTAATAGTTTAACCATCTGTCCATAGTTCTACCACAAAGTAGTTTTGATAGCTCTTCAATGGCATAACTGTTATGATGTTCCAGTAGCCTAACCACTATGCACTCTCTTTTTGCAAGGTAAGCCTGTCAATACTTTACCAAATGTTATGATCCTAAGCTTAGCTCAGGTTGCAACTTAGGTAAAGACTTGAGTAAGAGTAGAAAATATGATCAATTAGTAAAGCATCAAAATACAGAACTGTATCTACAACTATATATACCTAGTGACCATGAGAAATATATTAAGCATCTTTGAGAAAATAATGAGAGAAAAATGAGAAAGCCTCTAGTACTATATGAGACACTGACTAATATTATATGAGAATAAAGCAAGACACAGCTAATTATGAGTTAAAGATAAAATGAACCCCAGCACATGTTCAACATAAGGTAGACATCTGTAAAATATGAGGTATAGATTATAGTGATTGTAACATTATCCAACCTCACACTATCTACTGATTATTTGTCTACTAGATTACTGCCCTAATCAAACTATTACACTAATATTCCTAGGAATGGAATCCCTACTCTAAATATTTCCTTACTAGACAACACCATTTCTCTGTGTAGAAAGATTACAATGGACCTTTAGCATAAGGCTTCTACACAAAAATAACAAGTACACTACTAAACAATGACTACTTAAACAATGAATATGTCTATATACTGGTCTAGGCCTGGTCAACATCATCTATAACAACTTTTTGGTAGCTGTTACCTATCTTTTAAGCTTAGGGTCTGGCTATATAAAGTTTGTAGCAATTAACTATGTTGGTTGCATACCAAAGATGAATAGAGAATAAGAGAAAGGAGATTGCATGATACAGTATTCTTGAGAGTTGTCAAGTTCTACTATTGTAGCAATCATTAACTAAGACTATTAGAGCTGAAAACAATAAACTTTATTTATTTTTATTCATTTTCTATTTTATTCTTTATTTTTAGACTCAGAGTTGGGGGTTAGTATGATATCACACAACATGACATAGTATCACACAGAAGGATATAGTGTTGTGGCAACCACTAGACTGAATTGTCCAACAGTCTCACTAACGAGTAAAGCTCAGAATAGGCTATGATGTGGGGATTCACAAGAGAACTCGACAAGGAGCCTCTTCTTAATTAAGGTCTTATTTATACAAATGACTCATGGTCTGTGCTACTAATAATTAAACCTGCCCTATAGTCCATGCTTCAACCTCATACTCGCCTCACTTCTTACTCAAGGTCACCATGTTGTATGCATGTGCCCTGACGTCATCTTCTAGATCCTTCCACCGCCTTCTAGGCCTATGACGTCACATCATGTGACATGTCATGTGACTGCA
>Ga0157364_1002082_pt1 | contig 18124 bp, 6 predicted proteins | sample AttsexASBM2_FD_111476 | JGI IMG/M metagenome (GOLD analysis project Ga0157364, IMG submission 111476) | Fungus gardens microbial communities from leaf cutter ant in Ribeirão Preto, State of São Paulo, Brazil - Atta sexdens ASBM2 | ecosystem: Host-associated > Fungi > Mycelium > Unclassified ...
AAAGTAATGTTTGTGAAATGATTACGAGATGATTGCCTTATTGTTATTTTATTACTAGATCCATCTCAAAATTGGATTTGTAACTAGACACGAAAGGAGGATATTGACTTACGTGGATAGAAGCGAAATAGCTAGCAATTGCATATTGCAACGCCATGCTAATAAGCGGCTATGTCATCTCAATTAATCGCCCAGTACCTTGCCCGTCGTGGAGACGTGTGCCGGTTGGAATGTTGGAAGTTACAACGAGGTATGCGCAAGATGGGACGGGTTCGGAGAGGACAAGGCTTCCCATGGGGACAGTATGCACAACTACTCGTAGTTGAGAACGATCGAGTTCTCTTCGTATATCGCTATATACAGAGACGATGGAATGACCGAGGACACGATACGTTTATCGCACAGCTGTTGCGGCACGTTCATTCGATAAAAATCATCGGTCGCGCGCATTCATCAAGCGGACTATTACATGGAGATAATCGCCGCATTCCTTCGATGGTGCCAACTTCCTTCGCATACATAACTCCGAACGTGCGTGATTCGCAACGATGCGAATTCAGCGGATTTTGTTGGCGCAAATTAAAAGTTCATGGAACGCGCGTTTGACGCTTCGCAGCAGCTTTGAACGCGCAATTAACGCACGTTAATTATGTAACCCTCCAAACGCTGGAATTTCCTCGAAGATTCGTTCGACGTAAATTACGGTTCTAAACGGAAAGGTTCTAAAGAGAAGAGGCGATAAGCGCAAATTGACAAAGAGTCTAAGAACTCATTTTAAGAACGATTTATAAGATTTCAATCTGATTTTAGCATAAAATTTAATTTATGATTTTTTATGCTATGTATTTTGATATGTTCATTAATATATTTTTATTCATGAATGCACTCTTTAAATGTGTTTTTTGTGTTATAAAATTTTAAGTAAAATTTTACCATAAACTATGAATTCTTACACGAATTCGATCTTTTAAGGACGTATCAATTGTATAATCTCTGCAAAAAGTCACTGCAATTGAAAATTTATATTTTTCATAAAAAATAAATAATATATAAATATAATAGTATACATATTCAACAATTTAACAAGGCCAATATTTAAATTTAATAATACAGTTTTTTAGTTTTTAAGTAAATTTTCGTCATTTTATCTTAACTATTTAAAAAAGAACATCTACTTCTTATTGAAATATAATCTTTGATCCAGGTTTTAAATTGTCATCAAATTCTTGTATTACTTTCAAATACAATATAAAATAATAATCTACATTTTTTTCGTTTTGTTGAAAAATACGTAAATATATATAATATTCTAAAGTTGAAGAATACGATAATTAATTACTCGGTAAATGAGTTCTAGCGAATTTATTTTAAGGCTTAACGAAATATCAAATGGTAGATACTACATCTGCATTTAGAGATTTTTTAGAGAAGTTGGTATTATTCGTTTAATTTCTCCAGAAATTTTCAAGACGTACATAACACGTATTGGCAAATCAAAGCAATGTTATATTCGAATATGTTCTGTACCGTTGCATTAGTGATTACCGTTCAGTAATTAATGTGACTTGATACCTAATTACTCTCAATCGTATCGTCAATCATCGACTCGCTCTGCTGTACATCTCTGCGGGGTGCAGTTAACGATCGGTAGGAGGAATTAAATCGCGATTTTGCTTGTGGTTAACGAAGCATTTTAGGAAGCGCGGTCTTCAGCCGAGCTCTCTGTGACTAATGTATGCCAAATAATTATCCACGCCGACGTGTTCGTCCCGCCACGAAGTTAATAAGCTTTTTCTTCGGATTCCGCGTATTGAAATAATGACGGGAAAACACCGTCGCGAGAAACGCACCTAGATTACAGATTCTGTTTTGCAAAACCAACAAAACAAAACGAAAAAATAACAGTTGAATGTTTCTTTTCATTGCGCGACCTATATTTCAAAAAATTCTTCTCTGCGAATATGTTCAGGTACAATATATAGTTTTCAAATAAAATAAAAAATAAGAGAATTTAGCTTTAAGATAGAGAAAAAAAACTGATTATCGAAATCAGATTCTTCAATTATAAGTTCAAATGAATTTATAGAATAATGTTTGTAATAATTTCTAATATGCAGTGTGTGTGTGTGTGTGTGTGTGTGTGTGTGTGTGTGTGTGTGTGTGTGTGTATTTATATATTAAAAATTTAAGAAGATAGAAATGCCAATAAAGATAAATGTGTTAGTGGATGATCCAATTATTGGACGAAATAACAAAAACTTTAAACAATTACAATTCGAGATTGAATAAAATAGATTTAAATGATCGATAAAAATAGATTTAAAAATGTTTAATAAAAAAAATTTTAATTGAAAAAATTTTTAATTATTAATAAGCTTTTTAATAAAATGTAAGACTTTAATAAATTGTTTACAAAATTTAATAAGATGAATTTATTTAAGTATCTAAGTTTAATATTTAAAATTATTATTACTTTGTTCAATAATTTGGGTTATGTTCACTAATTGGTACATTTACCTCAGTTATTTTTTTTTTCAATATTTTTGAGAGAGAATATTCTATTTAAATTGAAAAAAGAAACAGGATTGTGGTTATAAGGTTCTATAATTTCCCGATTATTGAACATACATATAATGAAGTTCATATTGTATTTGCATATTAATTTCTACTTCATAAATGACTCAATTACAACATCTATCGAGTTAATTAGATTAAGAATCTGTGTTTGTTATTTAAAGTTTTGTATTATTTGTTTAATATGTAGTTACCGAACTATTCCGTTAATATGCACTGATATCAAGTATGCAAAAAATGAGACTGAAGTGTAACGGAAGATGAATGATTGACCGTAATATTGCGAACAAATATATAATATCAGATCGAACGTGAATTTTTTTTAGCACTTTTTTCAGTTTTTACTTTTTATGGAAAAATAATAGTTTAAAGTTCATTCTTGAACTCTTAAACTATTAAATTATTAGCTCAACTCGAAAGAGTTGTTATTCATGAAAATTCAGTGAACCATTTATATACACAAATATCGTAGTTTACGATGAGAACGCTTCGGTTAACGGCTTCGGACTCTTGACCGCTCTTCTCCTTTCTCCGTAATCATCAAAATGATTTCCTCGAAGCTTCTGTTTACAGGTACGCGGGCGTACAGCGTGTAATCCGTGGTTGACGTGCTGGTTTGTATGTGTTGTGCACGGCTGTGTGTGTATATCATTCCCAGATAACGAAGCAACGGTACTTGTAGTTGACCGCGGGCGGCCAACATGACTGTGTGTAAAAGGCAAATAGTGTTGGCCATGTGTGCGCGGTCCAATATTTGCATGACAATTTGGACGTCACGCGGGACGCTCATCTTACACACCTACTTCTGATAAAAGACGAGTCTTGGGCGCCACAATGATATTAATCTCGTCGTGTATTCTAAATCTTCTATCAAAATTAATTCTTCCGGAGAAAGCAACCAGAATTTTATTTGGGGATTCACGAACATGTATGTGTGAACACTCCGAATGTGTTCGCAAACGCTCTGATATTCTTCATTTTGCAACCACATTTTGGGCTGCAGCGGTTTGTCTTGTGGCATACTTGCGAAAATTTTATTTTTATTCGGATTTACGTCAGCAGTTATATTAATGGATATAATTCTGGCTTATGAAAAACGCGTATCCAATTTTACTGAGACTTTTCCATTTATTATATTCCAACTGTTAGCAGTCCTATAATACACATATATAACGATAACGTGGTAACATAGAATTGAAATTAAATAATTCTGAAATAAGCAAACAAGGAAATGAGCCAATGTATTCATTGGTTCGGTGCTAATTAAAAAACTGATGCTTGTATTATCGGCGCAAAATGATAGTTACAACTTATCACCTCCTCTTTTCAATATGCATCAAACAATTGGAAATTTTGATATAAAAAAAGGAATGTCAAGTTGTTCAAATTGCTAATTAAATAAGAAATATTTATAATTTCGAATAAACTAATATGTCCACTAAGAGAAATCTAATATCAATTTTATCACGTAAATATTTGTATTATTGTTTACTTCTGATAATCTATCATAAAACAACTTATCCATGCGTAATAATGTTAATAGATAATACCTACGGAAGTATTATATATTGTATAAGTTGCACGAAGCCACCTGAGCTGCGTGAAGCTATCTGAGATGATAAGCTGGATGAATTTAAGTTACCTGAGTTGCGCGAAGCTACTTGAGTGATTTACTTGTGAAAGCATCGACGCATTCGTTTTGCTACATTCTTATTACATTCTGTCGCATTCACTGACTTCCTGTAGCACAAACGACAATTCGCGTAATAGCATCATCCTATGCCATTTTTACATCCCAAGAAATTATAGCATGCTAGCGATCTAACGTATAATACGGAATGTACATGATTGACATGTCCGATGATGGTCGTCACAATTGTGCAAGTAATGAGATCTGTACTTTCTAAAGTGGATCCGTAAATAATATTATATTAAATAATATTAGTAATAAACAAAATAAATTATTCGAATATTTGCAACTTTAAAACTTTAGATTTGTATTAAAATTATTATATATATATTTTGATTGATAAGGATATGATGATAAATATTTGAGAAATTTAAGATTATTAAAATTATATTTAAAATTATATATGTATATAAATTTTAGGAATATTTAATATGATGAATTTAAAATATTGTCTATGTCTGGAGATCTTAAAAATAATTCTTTTATTATTTTTACTTTAGATCGCGCGTGATATCAATTATTTTTATCGAAGCGGAACATAAATCTCGAATCTAATAATATTTCATCTAGGATTTAAAACACAAATAAAAGAATAAAACGGGAAGGGAGAAGTACGCAAGTGACTTTGGCCGGCGCAAAAATTTCCATGGGCGTAATTAAGCAACTTGGGTGGGCAGTGAGCGGGCGTGCATGGAGTTCTAATTGCATTCGTTAGCGGTCGGCTGCGATCGCATAAATAAACCTTGGATGAGGTTTTATCGGGATTGCATAATGAAACGGACTTTACGGTTTTCTACTGATTTTACGGTTTTTCTTACCGGAACAATGTACATATATATATGTCTTCCTTTTTTTGTGCCGAATATGAGCCACGAATATGGTGTGAAACGCTTAGAAAGTTTGAGCTAAGCACTTTTCCCACCGTGCTGAAAGACTGAGAACATTGCGCTCGTCCAGGAATGCGTATCGACGAAGCCTACTGCGCGCCGTTGCGGTTGTTGTTCGAGCGGTCGCCGACATTGCGACTCACCGGACTCGATATATTCCGTGCACTTACTTTCGCGATTGTTGACGAGGAAGTGCATCCATCCGGATAACATCGACGTGCTTGCAGACCGTGAGGAAGAGCCTTCCTTTTCGATCCGTAGAAGAAATAGCTTCTTAAAATTAGACGAAAAGAACGATTTCACTGAAGTGTTTAAAAATTTAACTAGATAGAAAGCTAGAAAATAATTTTGTTGGACCATCGGAATAATTATATAGGACACCTAAGTTCTGATTTCTAAAATATCAAAATTTTTTTGTAATATTGTTTATTATACTTAACTATTCTACACTGTTAAATTCGTAGTCAAATATATTCACAATTTAAATTATTTTTAATCATTTCCATTTAATCATTTCGTCACTGTTATTATTTAATGTATTATTAATTTAACTAAAACAATGAAGTTAAACATCTAACTCGAGAAAATGTATTAAGTTTAATTTAATTCAAATTTAGTTTATATACTATATTAGTTTATTTTATATTTAGTTTATATATATTATATTTAGTTTATATACTATAAGTGCATACGTTAATATGAATCTTATTTTCAAACTAATCATAGACATGGATTAATTTACATTTTGACACATGGAAGGTAAAAATAACAAAATATTATTCTCAAAGAATTGGATAATCATTATTCTTTGATATCTTGTAGTATCTATACGTATCTAAATATTTTGATGGTTCAACTAAATTATTTTTAAATCTGTATTTAAATGAATTTTTAGACATTTTAACAAAATCTTTTTTTTCGTATACTTATTCGGCGCATTAGAAAAAGAAAAGAAAAATAAAAATTATTGGGAATGGATACTGATGAAATTAATCGGGCTTTATAAAGAAAGAACAAATTTTGAATCGAATTCCTTTGAATCGTTTTCACTTAGCGAAAATGCTGAAAATTAGAATGAAAAGCGACACTATCGGCGAAAATTTGAATGGAAAACGACATTGTCGACGAAAATCCGAATGAAAAGCGGCGTTGTCCTTTCGGAATTAGTTCGTCTACCATGAAAGGTTCAATTATGGAGATGATGTTAAACGTGGGACGTTATGCAGACTAATGTAGCGCAATAAATCACTTAATTGAAATCACAATACTACCGGTGGTTAATTTATGGCTTAAGAGAACTAAGTGTGCTCTCTCTAATGGCTGACTTTCTTAAGTTACATCGGTTTACCGGCGGGATATTTGGTCGACATAGCAATTATTTCTGTCGACCTGATTTCGAAGTTTGCAGTAAGTGCAAGATGGCTATTTCACCGTAATATGTAATTTCCCTGTAAAGCAGAGCTTTACATCAATGTCCTACCGTGGTGTTACGATTCGGTTTTTGTTTTCACTGTTACATGAATACGCCAGTTAATTACACATAATCCTGAAACCTGATCCATGCATCGATGCACAGCACCTGTTATCATTGTTATGACCTCCGTCACGTCATAAATAGGCGAATGCGAAATTTGATTGAAAAGATTTAAAGCGCCGCTTTTTATTCATATATGAAAAGAACAATTTTGTTGAAATATCTAAAAATTTGTAAATACAGATCTGAAAATAATTTATTGGACATCAAAATAATTATGTATATAGGAAGCTCAAGCATGATGAACAATGTTTCAAAAAGTTTTACATTCTAGCAACAAGCTTGAGCGTCCTATATCATTATTATTTTAATAATCTAATAAAATTATTTTTAGAGTTGAACTTTTTAATGTTTCAGTACACATAAAATAATTTTTTCTGTATACACTTTAACAATTATCGTTGCCTCACAGGGATTTCATCATTTCAATGCACTGCGAAACTCAGATTACCAGTAGTTTTAATCGAAACGATCTGATTCATCCAGATAAAATTATATTTGATTTTATACAAAAGAATGATTTTGCTATATAAAAATTTAAGTAGATCTGAAAATAAATTTTGTTGGATTATTAAAATAATTTATTAAGATGTTCAAATTCATTGCTAAAATATCAAAATTTTTTCATTATTACTTTTATCATGCTTGAGTTTCCTTCATAATTTATTTTGATAATTCAAAAAAATTGTTTTCAGACCTGTATTTACTTAAATTTTTAGATACTTCAAAATCGTTTTTGTGCATGCGTTCATTTTTGAACTTGAATAAAAATTTGTTATTTATAAGTTGAATGTAAAATGACAAGTCAATTAATCGTAATTAACATTCAATCACAAGTTAAATACATTAATTTTTTTTGTAGAGAAACGAACATTTCATTTAATTGTTTTCAGGATTAAGATACCTTCAATGAAAAATGTCCAACTCGTGTAAATGCCCGCGATCTCTAAAGACGAGAAAAGAAATCAATCTCATTTCGTTTCGCGATATTTAGAAATCTCGTCGCCGATTCCAATAAGATGAATATCTGAAAGATCAATAAAATTATAAGCCGTTCACAATGACAATGATAACAATGATGATGGCGTGTCGCATATTTGCGGACAGTGAAGATGATCAGAGAGAGCTGTTTAATTACTCGGCCGCGAGTGAAAATTAAATCGCCAGTTAAGTAGAGCACAGAGTGAATCCGAATGTTCAGTAAAACTGCATGGTGCAACCCTGGAATTAACCGCGGATGTAGCGCCGCGAGATCCGCCATTCACCCTGCGATCCTTTCGATTTAATGAAGACTTGATTACAACGCGTGGACGCGTTTAAGCGATGGTTAGAATTTATTATCCAGTAACCTCAAGCCACTTCTTTCCGCGAGCACAGCCTTCGTTCCTGCAAACGCGACATGACGCAGAAGCATTATTCATGATAATCGAAGATCCCGGAAATGGTCTCATCTATGACACGGTCCGCTAGTGGCGATAATCGAAAGTTCTAAAGCGGAAACGACGAGCCTCGCCCGGCTCGAGGAATCGAGACAAAGGAATCGTTCATGCAAATGGTTTCAGCCCTGACATTTCATTCGTAAGGTTTTCTCTCAGTTTTCCTTGGTTTTCGAGAGTTGAGAAACTCGCGAAATTCCTTTCGCAAATGATATGATACTTTCGGACAATTGCTAAATGTAGCGAGTCTCGTCGATTTCAGGCCTGTCAAACATCAATTTGGAAGTAAACTCCAAACGATGGATATTGGTTATCGTGATGGGTGATGGCTCTAAAATAAACTTCCATGTCCTATTGGGTTTTAATATAGTTTCTTCTCTCTCAAAGCGATTGTTAAAGCTCAATAATTGTATGAATGTTATATCGCTAGCAAAAAGCAATTCCACTGATTTTAGATCTATCAAAAATAATAATTGTAGACCTATTAAATAATTTAAAAACTAAACTCTAATTGACTCGCATCATATCGATGCGGTAATAAATATCCAAATATGAAACTTTTGCTTCTTATTAAGTTTTAATTTCTTTTGAAAATGCTGTAAAAATAATTTCTTTTAATTGTAAGTAATCAAACTGTCAAATAATGTTAATTTAAATTATTTTTTAAATGTTAATGATCGTTTGAGAAAGATTTCTCTTTGATTATTTCTTGATACGTAAATCATTAGAAATTAAAGCGTTCGTAATTCAATGGCTATTTTCTACGATGACGAGGGACTGGCATCATCATGTAAAAACGAATGATCTCGATTCTAAACTTAACATGAATGAAGATAATTTACATGACTGGAATTTGAATAAATTATGTGCATGAATTAATTTTTAATTTATTGATAATTTCATTACGATATTATCAAATCAACAAAGATGTTGTAATATAATACGAATGTAATATATCGGATTACAATATATTTCAAGTAATATAAATTATTAAGTATTTTTATTGTTAATTGATATCGTAATAAGATTATCAAATTAAAATTCTATTCATTTGTAATTAAAAAAAAGTTAAATACAATTATTAAAAATTCATCCAAATATAAAAAAATTATTAAAAATATTATTTATCCAAATATTAAAAATTATTAAAAATTATATCCAAATATTAGTACATGTTTAAAAACTTTAATCTGTATATACATTCGAAAAATTTAATCTGTACTAAATAATGGAAAAAAAATACTTCTAAAATTTTAACAAACATTTTTTAAATTTATATAATAATATTGTCTAACTAAAACGTTGTTTAAAATATGTCCTCTCAGAATCTGTTAAAATATATTGTTTGCACGAACAACACTCATAATAAATGTGAAAAGTTTCGCTATAATTCCATTGACATGTTTACCAATATACAATTTTCAATATACTTTAAACGTAACATAACGTCGGAACTGAACGCTCTTCCGCAAAAAAAATAACACGTCTAAACCGTAAATTTCAGTTAGAGAACCGACGCCTCGACGTTTGAAATATTGAACAGTCAAGCGAGGTCCCATTCAACAGTTAAAGGATGGATCTCCGGCAGAAGTGACCGTCGATTTCGCAGGTAGACAGACAGGTAGAAACGTACACATAACTCACCAGAATTTTATGCACGGTTCGCCTTGGTGGGGTTTCCGGGCAGGCTGCGATTCCAATAGTCCACTATAGGCAAAATGATTGTGTCCGTTTTCGTGGCGAAATTCCGTGTTACTGAAAGCGATCGGGACGGAGCTGTGAAACGTCGGTCGGCTTTACGATCGGTCGAAAGTACCGGCGAGCGGGCAAGCCGCACCACGGTTTCTACAACACAACTGGCTTTCGAGAATTCCTGCTTGGAATGCCTACGAGGAGGAACGGTATATACGATACTCGGCCGTGCCTACCTCGGCGGAATGGAAAAGGCACGGCGAGGAGGCATCTTCGTGCCTCCACCGCCGCGCCTACGGTCACGTGCGCGTCTCTCATGCATCGCACCGTAATAATTGAGATGCATCGATTGTCAGGGACATACTCGAAATTGGACGATTATTATATAGGGATTCCTTAGAACCTAGTCCTGTTAAATGGAATCAATATAAGACATTAGAGATGAAGTCAAAATTCATCCAGTTTAAGTATAATTCGAACAATTTCGTCGCAACAAGATGTCGTAGATGTAATTTAACGTCTTATTAAATTAACAAGAAAATCGTATGCTACCTGTGATTTATACGATTTGATAAAATTTTTGTTGTAATGAATAATTTACAGTTTGATTACATTTTAAGTGAACATGCGCTGCATCGCTGAGGAGAATAGTATGAAGAAAAAAATATTTGAAAGCATTGTTTCTTTTTATGAAGGAAGAAAGTAAAAACTGCTTAGAATTATTTATTTAGCACACAGCTTAAATTTTTTAATGTCAATTTATATTTTAAAATGTTTGCTGAACACATTAACGTGATGTATTTTATACAGACGGGCAATGCACGAATTAAAAACTTGCAGCAACGAAATCAGTATCGCCGTTCGATTTCAGTATCGCCTCTGGTATTCGTAATTTTGTAACTTTGCAGTTATGTAAAGTAAGCGACTGAGCTACGAAGAGTTGAAGTTTCAGGTGTAGAATATGAGTATGTTTTTCCATACGGCGCGTTTTTAAATGAATTCTTCGATCGTGAGTCATTAAGTTATTGTCTACACACTTTAAATGACTGTAAAAGAATTAATATTTGTTATATCAAGTAGCTTATTCAGCAGCTGACATTCTTATATTTTATTAGATAAATATAAATGTATTAATAATTATAATATCATAATTGTTATTAATTATTTTTGTTGTTGATTAAATAAATTTCACGAGCAACGTTGAGCAATTTAAGGAAAGGAAAAATATCTATATGATTTTATATTATTGATGATTATATGTTAACGCTGTATTTTAATTCAAAGCTAGTAAGAAAGCTAGTTATTTTAAAATAGTTTAAAATATTAATGTGCGGGATATTTGTGAAAGATATTTACAAAAATGGTACACAATTAAAATATATAATATCATATTCTTAAATATCATAAAGTTGTCAAATTTTGGTTATAAATCGACGAATCAACAAAACTTATTATGTCAGAGATGCGGTCTTTGTCAATAGAAACGTAATACGATCTAATCTATTCATAGCGTGCTTCACTTGACTGTGAGAAGTAATTATCATTTCGTAGACCATGCGTGTAACACGATTACATAAATTGTGGGAAACGCCTACGGGATTGCACAAATGTAAACAATTGTACAGATTTTTCTCATGAAACATAAGTAATTATTAGGTTTATTGACATGCAATGCATGACATAATACGCGATATAAATATATATGTACATATTATCTCTGCTATAAATATTTTAAAATGTTATATGATATAGAGAAAGTATTCCACTTGTTATGCATCATTAATGTGATACTTAGATTCTTAAGTAGTTTAGATATGATATTTCTCTAGTCATAATATCGAGATATCGATAACTTTGTAATTATTAAGCAACTAAAATAGACGATTTTCTCACAAATTAAACAGGGAATTAAATAATTTGCAAAATTACGTTACTGATAAATTTTAAATTTAATATAATTTATTTTAATAAAATTCTAATTTAGATCTTAATTGCCAAGATGATATGTTACAGATTGAAAAGTAAAATGAGTATATAATGAATTCTCGTATTTTTGCTAAGGAAAGATCGATTTTTAATTGATTCAAACTTTCACCATTAAAAATGAAGCCTAAGAATAATAAAAGGTATATATATTTTTATTACTTTTGGGAAAATTTTTCATTCTTTCTCTACTGTAGGCATATCAAAGTAACTATTCATTTCCCTCTCTCCAACGAGCTGATAAGGATTTACAGATAACAATGACCACAGCTAATCTTTGCAATTCATCCCGCGGAAAAATTCCAAAAAGGATCTATCACAGCATTAATAGAAACGTTAGTAGGATTATTTGAAACTGCGTAAATCGCACTGAGACCCGTTGAAGCGTAGTAACGCGCATTGGTAACGGGAGAAGTTCGGATAATCTTTTGATCGCTCTCGTGAGAGTGCGTTCAATTTCGCGAGAGTTTTCTCTCTTTCCTTCCCTCTCATTCTCTCTTTCTCTACGTCCACAAAATGAGGATTATTTTTATGATTATGCATCCCATGCTGTTGCTCGTTAACCACGCAAGATATCCCGGATAGAGGCTGATGCGAAAGCGTGCTTTAGTGGGTTATGACGGTCAGCTAATTAGCGAAATAAATTTTCGAGTAATGATATCGAAATAAAATCACGTAGCGTATGCTAGCGAATGTAATGCAAATCCGATATTTACCACACTGCCGATTATATATGTAGGTATGTATTCGGTAGAGGTCGGTAGCTCTCCAACACGAATTATTCATGTAATTTGATCTTCTGACTATTCGCATTCAATACAAATAAAAATACTGATATTAATTTATAACCGATAGGATGTTAATTTCTAAAAATACTATAAGAATTTTAATTTTAATTTTTAATTATTTTTTAATTTTTTTATCTCAATTTTAATAACATCATATAAAATTTCAATACATAGTTACACAACCGCATACACATATGTGAAAGTAATTATTTAAAGAAGGATTAAAAAAAGATTGACTTAAAAGGGTATAAATAAAAGGAATAATGTTTTTTTGTAGATTTTTACCTCCTGAACACAACAAAATTATTAAAAAATTTGAAGCATTTGGGAAACACTTCGAAAATAGAACACAAACATGGTGTATTTATTCAAATTTTTTTGCTAAATTTTTGACGTATTTCTCAAACTTTTTAATAATTTTGTGTATCTAGAAAGTTAAAATTTACATAATAATAAACATTATTCGTTTTAATTACTTTTTCGATCAATTTTCTTTTTAATATCCTTCTTTATAACGTTATTAAAATTGAAATAAGAAAATTAAAAAGTAATTAAAAGTTAAAATAAAAATTCTTACAGTATTCTTAGAAATTGACATCCTATGGTTATAAATTAATATCAGTATTTTTATTTATATCAAATTTAATCAACTTTTTTTTTTTTAAACAACTTCATTTAAACAACTTTTAATTAGGATGCTATAAATCTAAAAAAATTGTTAATTTTTCCAAAATGTGTACACATGTACTTATGTATAAATATTATTTTTCATATTATTATGTCAATAATTATAATTATAAAATCGATTAACAAATAATATTTTTCTCAGAACTGCATTTTCAAAACAGTGTAGCAAGAAATATTTCAAAAATTATTTTAATTATGATATACATTTAAAAATGTCCTCTATCTAGTCACGTACTGATCTTTCGATTCATTTATTTTTGACTTACCAATACGGTGATAACTTTTTTGTGAAATTTCAATTTCATAGATTTAGAATACATGCGATTTTGTTTTCACCAAATTTCAAAATTTTCTTATACAAATAATAGTAATTTATTGTAAACAAAATAAAAAAGTTTTTATTTCAGGTTTACTCTTACAAACATTATTTTTAAAAGCTAATGATTCGAACATTTTTAAAATTATTGTATAAAATACAACAAAAATGACTGAAATCTTTTAATGTTATAAATTCGAAAATATATTATTTTTAATTTCCAAAAAAGGTTTTATTATATATCGTCTTGATTAATAAATTCGTTTACAGAGGTTCCATTTTTTAATCGTTTCATCTGTCTAAAACAGAACTGTTAATTTACATTTTACAAATCTGAACAGCATTTGTTGCTGATCGATTTAAAGTTTCAATATAATAATTTAAATCGATGCGTACATTTAATAGATATATAAAACAACAAGATTAATAACGAAGAAATCAATAAAATTGATAGTTAAAATTAATCATATGATAAATTCTGTTTGCCATATATCATTCGATAAAAGTGCAATTTTAATTGGGACATTTTTTTTAACGATCAGGGCAAAATATATGATTATAAAGCGGCTGCAAAAGATGGTCTCGCTGAAAACTATAGAATGACATAGTAACACAGGGCATTAATGACTGCAAATTGTGAAACGTGTTTCTCATTCCATTCAGGTAATCTATGGTTGTTACATCTCTCGCGAAGCTCTCTACAAAATTGTGGTCTGCAATGACCTACATACTACTCAATCGATTCATTTTCTTTCGACCGCGCTCGGTTTGCACATTATGAGCTCCTCGTGAAACGTAAAATGCGTTAAATAATGTGGAAAATTCCCACACGTGCTACGTAAAATGAAAGCAATCAATTGAAACGTTATGCGCGATCGTATGGCGATTTCAGATGCTTCATTAATATTTATAACGATATGTCTTGATACTTGCGTTATCATATACGTTCTTTGTTTTCATCGTCCATGAGTGATACGCAGTTACTTGACTGAATTTCAGTCACGTCTAGCCCCTTTTAATAGTGTGTCACTGTGTGCCAATGCTATACGGTGGCATAAAATATTTGTCCCCTATGGGTTCTGCATGTTAATGAAACAAAATGTGTTTGCGTGGAATTCATACCGACATCATGCTCAAAGAGGAGCTTATTTAATCTTTTTGTCAAGCAATACAATGCATTAAATCGATTTATTAAATTATTCAAATTTTGTTATAAAATTTATATTAATAACGTATTAATAAAAATATAAAAATCATACATAGGTTTCGATATAGTTTTTGTTAAAGATTTATGATTACAAGTTCTCATACATCTCTTTCAATTAAATTAAATAAATAATCATATTAAAGTTCTATCATTAAGAATTAAAGATATTTTATTAGTCAATCATTAAAATTAAATTTTTTATTATTATTATATTGTATAATTATTGTAATTTATGTCATGTTATAAAAAAAGACATTTATATTTGCAAAAAGACTGAAAAAAGATGAATATTTAAATATTTATATCATTGATATAAAGAAATTTTTAAAACATTATTAGTTTTAATTTATTATTAGTAATATTTTATTTTATTGATTATTATAGCAATTTCTGATCACCTTTTATTCTAATATTACATTCAACAAAAGCGTGGATTGATAATTTAGTTAATAAAAATAGAAAATTGCTTTTATTTTAATTTTTAGATATAAATTCATTAGTTACTTTTGTTAATTTTACAAATGTTATACATATATTTATTTTTTAATTTTAAACAAAATATTAAATATAATTGGCTTATATATAATATTGTAAAGAGCTATTTTCTTCGGATTGTATATTAACCTTCAAATTTACCGCTAAATATTACGTGTATCACGTGGGCTACTTTTATCATGGCAACAGCGCATGCGATGTTGCCTTTTCATCTAAAGATTATCTCGCTCTTCTTGACTCCACGTCGAACATTTCATCATCCATTTTCTTCCGGCGTTTCAACGAGGAAGGTTCAACGCGTCCTCAATCTTGGTAAGCATTTCTTTTTCTTTTTATCGAAATATCGCATGAACTTCTTCTGATACAATAAATTTCGCGCTGTAAATTTAATTAATCGGTTCGATAATATAATTGGTAGAAAAGAATGAGCGAATATGTTGAAAATGCTGAATCGAACGTGGGCCACGTGGCAAAGCGTCTCACGCCGGAGGAAATCAATAAAATGCGGGCGCAGGATTCTCGCTTGGTGACTGAATTTCACGCGAATCAGCTTGAGAGGGACGCGAAAAAGCACTGGGATTTGTTTTACAAGCGGAACGATACCAGATTCTTCAAAGATAGACACTGGACCACGCGGGAATTCGATGAGTTGCTGGGTTTGGGCGGCAACGGAAATCAAAATGTCCTCTTCGAGGTGGGCTGTGGGGTCGGCAATTTCGTTTATCCATTGATAGAGGACGGATTGAACTTTCGGAGAATATTTGTGTGCGATTTATCCACGAGGGCGATCGAGTTATTAAAGGTATATTCGCTTTCGGATTTTAAATAAAAATGAATAACAGAAGAGCAAAGAGCCAAATTTTTTGTATATTTAAATTCTTAAAAACATACGTTTCGACCTATTTGTCAGGTCATCCTCAGTGTATGTCGATAAATTAACGCAAATTTAATAAAAATCATAAAACGATTAAATACAATTTCTGTAAATTATAGTTATGCAAAGTATAGTTATGATGGACCTATTTCTTCATATCTATTTTCAGTCGCAACAATGCAATGCTTTCAGTCTTGTTATCTTCGTACATTCTTCTATTATATCAGTCGCAATTTGTCCGTAATGATAATAAAATTAGTTGAATATATAGAATCATTCCGTAAAATTATGCAAGCACACATGAAGATCTAGCCAGAATAATCCAGTGATTGAAACAATACGTCAAATTTAACAGAGGCAAATGCGATTAGAGTTTCAAGAAAATTGAAAACAGTTCCGTTAGAAATTACTAATGTTGTTTCGGATTTTAATTATAAATTGGCTCAAGTTGCGAACGAACCGGTGCGTTAATAATAGTTTTCATTTCCTTGTAGAGTCATACGTTATTCGATCCGGAAACAATGAAAGCTTTTCAAGCAGATGTTACGTTAGAAAATTGTTTTGCTGAAATTGATTATCCAGTTGATGTTGCAACTCTGATCTTTGTATTATCAGCTATTCATCCTGATAAATTTCACAAGTACGTTTAATAAAAAAATCATTAATAAAATACTGTTAAAAATGCGGCTCTAATATTATTGTAAGATTCCAATTTGTTAAATTTTGCGATAACTAATTAACTTGTATATTTATAATAGAGTTGTCCAAAATATATACAACGTTCTTGGTAGTGGAGGAATCTTGCTCTTTAGAGATTACGGATTGTATGATATGGCACAATTACGTTTTAAACCTGGGCACAAAATCAGTGAGAATCTCTATATGCGGCAAGATGGAACCAGGTGATTTTATTTTTTTTTTGTTACTCGCACAAATAAAAAAATATGTTTTCATAGTTCACTTGATTACAATAAAATAAATTTTTTTGAATTTGATTCTACTAACACATAACACATTCCTACCCTGTTTGTATAGAACAATAACAATATATTCTTCATATTTTTCAGGAGTTATTATTTCTCTATAGAACAAGTAGCATGTCTATTTGAATCTGTCGGTTTTCAAACATTAGATTGTGGCTACATACAGAGACGTACAGTAAATTTAAAGGAGAATATTGATGTTCCGAGAATCTTTGTTCAGGCAAAATTTAAGAAACCTTGAATATGTAATAATGAAATGGTAAGTTTATTTAGATCTGGCTTCGATGAAAAAAAAATTATTCTATTTGAAATTTAAATTTTTACAGAAGAAATTTTTTAATTTTTTATTCTAGAATGTATGATTACTACTTTCTCAGAATATTGTGTAGTAATTTATGATTTTTATTTGTTTATTGATATTTTAATGATATGATGATTTATTTATCGGATTTAATGACGAAAACGTCCTGCAGTACTGATTATCTCCTTAATTAATTGTATTATTTGTATTTATTTAATTAGTTGTAATAAACTTTTATGCTTTATTACAGGTACTGCAATTTAGCAGCACTTATGACAAATTGCATATGAGAAAAATTTAATTCTCTGATAGAAACATGGCGCAGTCTACATTCAAGGTATATGCTTAGATTTTTATTTTTATATATGAATTTTATATAATTTATGCACATTATACAATTACATGATGACTGCATAGTTCAACTGAAATTATCTTGACGATTCCTTATATTATTGTCTTTCGCTCCTATCTGATATTGTCAGTGTATTCATATTAAATGTATTAAGATCTGAATAGATCTTTAAATACGATACTATTTTTTATATTTCAGATGTCTCACACGACAAATTGAAAAAAAGAAATGCTTTTTCATACAGCACACTTCATCCCAAAGATATTCTTGCGAATGTTCAGAATATCCGTTGGACATTTGTGCTATATGGGTTTTTAAATAAGGT
>Ga0157364_1002083_pt1 | contig 18120 bp, 12 predicted proteins | sample AttsexASBM2_FD_111476 | JGI IMG/M metagenome (GOLD analysis project Ga0157364, IMG submission 111476) | Fungus gardens microbial communities from leaf cutter ant in Ribeirão Preto, State of São Paulo, Brazil - Atta sexdens ASBM2 | ecosystem: Host-associated > Fungi > Mycelium > Unclassified ...
CTAACATATTATTTAAATATTAATGTATAAAAGAATAAATGCTTACATTACTTCAGAAACCACGAGAGAGCAAAGATCGCCGCAATTCGGTTTGTTAGGTGGTTACAGTGATTATGATTATGATGATACATATTTCCGTTACGGAAACAAGAGAAAATATCATCATTATAAACCGTTTCGACCTCATAGGCCACATGGTCTCATCGGAGGATATGGATGTCGTGGAGGATATGGATGTGGTGGAGGATATGGAGGGTACGTGTAGAATATTATTTTACTTGATTAAAAAACAATAATCTATTTTATATGTAAACGTGACAATTTAAATTATTTTATAATTTCATCACATATGATAAATCTAGTTCTTCATAAATATTTGTGAACTAAAATGGGCAAGATAACCATTTGCATTTTATCTTCTGATTTACGCAGATGGCAACCAGACTATGATGGCTATGGACAAGGAGCGTCCTTTGCTTCAGCATCAGCAGGATCTGTAGGTGGAGGTGGTCCTTATGGTGGAGGACACAGCCAAGCGAATGCACAGAGCGCGAGTTTTAACATCGGGCCTTTCTCAGCCTCGTTCAGCTCTGCTCAATCGTTGGGACAAACTGGATTCTGAATTTTTTAAACGGTAAGCACTGGACTGGATCTTAGCCTAATACACTGTAGACTCGTATGTTTATTTAATTAAATATTTATCTAAATTAATTAGAGCTCCATTATGCTAAAATATAATAACATTTTATTTTGTCATCTATCACTATCTTCCCGTACTCCTATAGCAAGAAAAGAGTGCGCGGAAATTAAATAATATAACTAATTGTTTACAATTATTGCAAAAATATATTAATTTATGCATGTATATAAAATCCATTGATTAACTTTTATTTCAATCATATTATCATCATAAATGTAAACGGATTATATCTTTTAAAGACAGAATATGAGAATTATGTGCTTTTGTGAAAATATTTTATACAAGATATAACTGCTCTTTATTACAAACATTTTCATTGCTTGTGAAGATTTTATGCAAAAAGTTAAATAGTATATACCTTTTATATTTTTAATTGTGTAATTTATTATTACAATATTATACTAGTATTATTCAAAATTCATATATTATAGATAGAATACCAAGAAGTACAATATTGCATCTTGCGCATTCTAAGAAGGGTTAAAGACCAAGGATGTTGCGCTGCAACATTATACGTTGCGGCCGCCCACGAAATTGCGCCGGACTCGTCTCGGGCATAGGTCAACGAACTCGAGGGGCTCGGAGGTCGGGTCCGGGAATCCGCGATTCGCATTATATTACCGCGATCTCGTTGTGCCCCCTAACACCCCGCGCTGCGCTGACCCAACGCGGATGAAACAAGCCTGAAACATCTGTCCGGCGCGGCGGGCCCTATGGCGGACCCCGAAGACGTAACAATCTTCGTCGGGGAAATACGGGCGTATTTCACTTTCGCCGGAGTGTACGGCGATTATAGCCGTGCAAATATTCATGTGTTTATGTATATACATTTATATATAAATGTGAGTGTGTATGTGTAAGTGTTTAAATATATTTGAGTGTGAGTGTGTACTACGTACATTTGTGGGACCTGCCCGGAAAGGCTTCGCGAATGTGAGCTGGCGCGGCGTTCGCGCATTGTACCATTGAGACACACGGCCCTTTCGGGGTACGTGTGAAAAAGAATGAACAAAAAAAAGGGGGGAAATGAATCTTCTTGGTTCTCAGGCGATCGGCAGACGGCCAGACAGACGGATTAACTCGTTTTAAAGGGACAGCCAGACGCCATATTGTTGTTTTGGGGCCCGTAGTTTAGGTACGACGCTCTTCTCTCTCTCTCGGCGCGACAAACCGGTCTGTTTTCGTTTCCCGAGAGATGCACCTACACGCGAATCGGAGTGTCGATTATGCACACACTTGCGACGCTTGGACATGCAAGTAAATGGCCATTGTTCGTCGAAGGGAGTCAGAGAGCTTGGGGATCGAGCGAGCGAGTTTAAATCGGATCGTTTCGGATTGCCAGCGTAGAAAACAAGCATGACAAGTTGATATCAATTTTTTAACTCTGAACTTAACGATGCGCTTTATAAGTTCGAGCTGTGCTATATCGAAATTATTTTGTTTTAAATCTTGGGAAAAATCGACATTTTGACTAATTTTTAAAATTAATCCCGTGTATATGTTTTTGTGCTTTGTGCTTAATATAATTCCTGGACTTTTAAAATTGCTCTTGCAAATGATATCTTCAACTTTTTTTTTGCATAACTCCGCGTAAACGTTTTATTACGCTGCTCTGTAATCGGGAAACAATGATGTCTTAGCTATTTTCATAATGCGATTTTAAACATATGTAATCCTGTGTGTTGATGCAACCTTCGCTACAAAATCGTAAAACATAGTTAAAAGATTGCCAAAGGCTTATATCTTTTTATTACAGATGACTCAGCTGAATATGTTAAAAAAAAACTTCTACGCGATACATCTTTTTTTTTAAAGCATGAGTCTCTTTGCTGCTATTTCATCGTTTCAAAGTCGAAGTTAGCAAGCAATAGAAATTTTTAATTTTATCCGAAATTCTTTCTTTCTCGTTAGTATTTTTAAGTAATTATGTTTGCGTAACTAGTTTAATAATTATCTTAATGGAAAAATAATAGATACTTTAAATGTTAAACGTTTCCTATTCTCCGCAGCTCCAAGAAGCAGCTAAGCGGCCTCGAATCACCCCTAATTTATTTCATCGTTTCTCCGCCATCATTGTGGGCCCATTGTTTACAAACATTCTACGTCACTCACTAGGAGCAAGTAAATAAGCCTAACCGCGTGCGTGAGCCACCCTCTTGCCTCTTGCAAGAGGATTTCCTGAGCGAGCAAGTTTTCTTTGTCCGCATGCCAGCCACCAGATGTTCTCCAAAATAAAACCGACAAAATATCGCGACATAGCGCCGCGATTCGCGCACGAACGAGCGAAACGGAGGACAAATCTGATGCGAGAAGAGCAAGGATGGAGGAACCACGAAGAATGACGAAGTGGGGAGGAGATGCCGCGAGACGGAGGGTCGCTGGATAAACGGCACAAAGGGATAGGAAGCTGAAAGGAGGAGGGCCTGTTAAGAGCGAGGGCCCCTGAAATCGAGATCCGAAAAGCCCCGTGCAATGACCGGACGAACCGCACACGCGATCTTCGCCGGCGCATCCTCCGTTTCGAGATACTCTCTTCACTCTCCTCTCTTTGAAGAAGCCAAGAGGAGTTTCGAGGATGGATGCATAAGATGCGTTCGTCAAAGAAAGTTGTGAACCAGTTTTATTTATGTGTTCTTTAGCAAAAAATACCAATCTTATAATTTCAGTGATCTCTACTAATAATAAATGTTTAGTATAATTATCATAATATTTTTAAAAGATGAACGTAAATGAAAATAAAAAGACTTGTAGAAAAGATGGAAATTATCTGATATTAATTCGACATGCACATCTAGAAGCTTCCTTTAAATCCTAATCTCTTTAAATCCTTTTTCTTGGAACTATTTATATAAGATGATGATTTTGTGAAAGTTTTATTTAATTGTAATAGAATTATTATACTTGCGTAATTGATTTTTGTTTATTTTTTTTTTCATAATAATAATCACGACGAAATTCGCGTATTGTGGTCAAAAACAGAAAGTGGAGAACATTCGAGAAATTACGTTCGCTCGTTAAAGATCTGCTGTGAACTATTAACTGCAGTGTGTGCTATTAACTGCAGCTTATTGGGTGAGGTACCCTATTATTTTACAAACTACGGAAGATCATTAAATGTGTTATCTTTTGTGCCCCAAAATCACCTCGACTTTAAAAAAATTGCAGTCCAGCTTCAATTCTTCGCAAAAGTACAATAAATACGAATTCAAGTAACTTTATTTCGTCATCTTATCTATATGAAATATCCTATTTACATTAAGAAAGTTTTATTCTTTTGATTTATGTAGGAAAATTCTTTTCTGGAGAGATCATTGCCGATTAAAATTGGCATTTCTTCAGATCGTAATAATGTCTACCCTAAAAAAATGACATTAACGATACCCGAGATACATCAAAGAGACTCGTTAAAGGACTGTGCTGTCGTTAACCATTGTTTAGCCGCTCCTGGGCACCTACGGCCCTGCCAGCCGGTAAACCAGTCTCTCCGTCTGAGTAAAAAGAGAAAGAGACAGAGTACGGGAGTCGTCCTGATAAACAGAAGGAGAGATCAAATGAGAGAGACAGAGGGGGAGAAGATTGAGAGGAAAAAAATGAAATAGAAAGTGGTCCGGCCGGTGCAACAGACTACAGTATATGACGCCTTTAAAGCACCTCCTCCTGGTGGTACCCATGAATCTGTTCCTGTTTTCCACACACTATAGCAAATCCGCGATGCTTTCTTGAAGGCTCCCGCGTCATTATGCTCGCATTTCTCGTGCGGTTGTCGACTCGGAAAGTATATCCTCAACTATCGCCGGTAAGTCGAGATACGTACTGTTAAGTATTAAGTGTTAAGTCCGAGGTCCATAATACAAGTAAGTGTAACTGCGCCAATCTATAAGAAGACTTGTTCTGTCATTTCGCAAGGTCGAAGGCGAGGATGACGCGCGAAGCAGTGATAAGAGTTAATCATAGTGTTGAACTCGGTTTAACTTATTTTTTCAAACGATATATCTTCTTTTTCCAATCCATATGGCGCATAAATGTGTTCATTAAATTGAAAATGAGATATGAGCACGATTAATAATTACAATAAAAAGAAATTGGCTTTCACTTCTTAAGAGGGAACTTTAATTGAAGAGAAAGTTAATTGACTGTTTTAAAAATGCGAATCAAGGCTATTACATTATCTGTGCATTTGTACTATCATTTTACTTAAAAAATAATTAAATTGTTTACTTTAAATTATAGAAATCTGTTTAAAATCCCTTTTATACAATATTTTTCTGCTCGGATTTTCTATAGCATATTAATATTCTTCAAAGATTATTAACTTTAATATTTTATTATATAATCTATAAGATATTTTTACTGTAGACCAATGCGATAACGATAATGAGTTGCACAATCCATTATTTTTACGTAAAATTCTGCCAATATTGACTGCTCTAGAAAGTTATTCAATTAGTCATTCTTCAAACTCGTGTTCCTACAAATGGTGGTTACGAAATCGTCGAAGGCCTTTTAACAAATTCATTTAAAGTTAACGGCTGTTTAGAATTTCTGAGCATTCAGGCATGACGTAAAAGTAATAGTAATCAGTTAGTATAATTTTCGTGTAGTCGAAAGATCGCTAATATTTGTAATATTTGCTATTGATATCTGATAGATTTTTTTTAATATGTAAACGGTCTATATGTGTCTCTGGGTATGATCAACGCGATGTTGCAAACATTTTGTAGCGTTTTTTAATTAATCAGTTTCTAAATTCTTTCTTCTAATTCTCTAAAATTCTTTCTTCTATCTTGATCCATCAAACGCTTCAAAACATTTGTAGCGAGACTTTGATCATAGCCTCTGTGTGTGGAAGAATAAAAATTATTTAAGGATTTGTCGCTTTGTAATTTATTTTTTGTTTCGTATATATATGCCAACGATCAGGTAATTCAAATAATTAGATAAATATGTAAATAATCAGATAAATATGTAATAGATATTAATAACAGTTTAAATTAGTATAAACGTTAATAATAATCTAATTATATTATGAACTGTATGTGTGAAAGAATCGATAATATCGATAAGAATCGATATATGTTAGAATAGATTTCATCAAAATATTTTATTGAAAGTTTTGTTGATTTCTTATCGATCATTTTTGTTTACTCTCTTTACAGGGTAACAAAAAATTTCGATCTTTGGACATATTAAAATTCCCGTTACAAAATGATTAAAATTTTGGCCCTTTTGCTATTCACTTCAGTCTGTGTCATAATCAATGCTCAAGAGACGGCATCTAACGAAAAATGTAAGTAAAATCGTAAAAAATATTTGTTAAAGAATATTTGAAGACTTTTATTATATGTTTTCATGAAAATATTTACATAAATTGTATATGAAGCAAAGATAAAATAATTAATTGTATTTAATAGTAAACTTTAAATTTTCTTTATCTTTATAAATTTAATTAATAAAAAATTTATCTCCGCATCTCTTTATCTATGAAAGGAATATTTATGTAAAAATTTAAAAAAATTGGATCTTGAATTTTACTTTCTTCAGTAACTTGTTAAATAATTTATTATACTTCCTCTTTAATTGTGCAGCACTTTTTGGCCAAACGTTTGATGAAATTATCGTATCGTCGGATTTAAATGTTAGAAGAAAATCAAAAGAAAATCGTCAGGGCAAAAGATTATTATCAAATGTGCCGTCAGCAACTACTGGTCCACCGGAAAGACCGACTGCAATTGCGTCCAGACTCGTTTTCGCCGATGGAAGCCGTATAACGCCAGAAAAAAGAGAGAAACGTGGCATATCAACGCGAAGGAGGTAAATTGATAAACAATTATCTTTCTTGTTAATTGAGTTATCGATAAAACCCAATTCGAATTAATTAATGTATCTATTATAAAAATACCGATTAAGCATAAAAATGTCGAAGTATTAATGTTAGCTAAATCACAATGTAAATTATTTTGATACATATATGTAATTTTAATATCAGCTGATAATATTTTGCTGTTTTACTAAATCTTCAGCGAATTCACTTAATTATTGTTTATTGAATTGTGAAGTAAAATATTTGAGTGAATATTTCTCTAAACAATTTTCCAATGTAATCGGGAAAAAATGTAAATTGCATTAAACCAATTCTCAAGATAAAATTTTAATTGTATCACAAAAATGGAAAAGCATATTTCATGTACCTAATTTTAAAAAGAATTAGTTGAAGAGAGAGTTTACATTTACGTTTGAATCGAAGATTTTTTAAAATAAAGATTTGTTTATAATTGCATATACTTAACATTAATTATACGTGAAAGAACTTACATGATCTTTACAATTTCAGGTATCTGGATCTGGGCGTCGCGGGATACTTGCTGAAATCTCGGAAACGGTGAAAATTTTATACTCCGAGGACAACCGCACGACCCTCCACACCCTCATCTGTGATCACACTTCTTTGGATGAATTTTTAGGCCACGGTTCATGTACAAAAAGGATAATAAAATTTTTCTGTGTCATAACACTTCCAGCTTTATCACTGCGCACTCGCAAAATTATTCTTCTTTCTTGACTTTCCACAAATCCATATTTTACATATGTATATATATATATATATATATATAATAAGACGCACCTTCCTAAATTTCAATAATATTTAATATTTATCTTAGAGTGAAAATTTATAAATAATATTCAAAATCATGCATATCTCTTTTAATTTAATAAAATTAATATTTATTAAAATATGTTATTATTATTAAAATTTCAATTATAAGAATTAATCATTCTAAACTTTAACACATATCTTTGCATTATTGTTAATAGGACAATTTTTTTAGACTCAAGGAAAATGATACAGTAAATTTTCTTGAGACAAACACAATTTGCTGAGACAAACACAATTTGAATATGATTTTTTTACGAATATATCCTTATTGACGACGGTACGTCACGGTCTGACAATACGACCGCCGCAATGGCAGGTCAATTGTCAGGCATTCCGCGTTCGTACGCGAGCCGAAAAAAAGACCGGTTGGCTGAAATATGGCAGTCCGCTCTCAAAAGACAGCCGCTAGCACGATCGCTATGCATCGTGTCGATGCACTTCGCCACGCGATGCACCCACGGCACGTGACACGCACGTTCAAAACACATCATTTATGTACCAGCTTTTCCTCTTCAAGCTCATTTGCTCAGGTAACATTCTTTTCGTTTCTTTAATTAACTTTACATTGAAATTAATGATGTATCACAATAATAAAGTTACTAATCATTAGTTTCAACATAAAAAATAACAATAAAAATAAAAATGTGAAAATTATGATGAGACTTATTATTTATTATATTATACAATCTTGATTTTGTAACTTCTTCATTTAATTTTATATTCTTATTTTTTTTGTATCCTTGCTCTTGCGATGATGAAATATACATTTCTTTGTCTTCGTTTGTCATATTAGATTTCTGATTTTATAGATCTTTAGATTTTCTTAGAATTTCATAGCTTTTAAATTTAATATCTCCTTTATACACACATTTCATCATTACTCTTTTCACAAATTCGTCAGACACATGCATAATGTCTTCATTTTATTAGCCACAATCTTCACATTATCTATAATAAGCATAGGCAGTAATAATACAAAATAAGTTGTTGAATGCAAATTCCTGTTAAAGAATGAAATTATATTACGCATTTGTTATTTTCTTGCGTATGTAATGCAAAAAATCTCGACTTTTCTTTGAATCAACTGAATGCCGGAAGACTCGGGAATTTAATTTACGGTTAAGCTATAACTTTGCAAATAGTCAGTCGGTCGCTTCGTGCATAAAGAATAGAAAAATCTCGCGTTCTAAACATTAAAAGAGTTCGACTAAAGTCATATAATATTTTATGGCGATTTCGTGGTTAGACTCTTCGGCACGCTGAGTCGCTCGTTCACATTCTTCTGCTTTGACGTTACAATACATAAGCAAAAACATGCTATAATTGATTTAAATGATATAATATATTGATTGCAAAATTAAATGCACATTCTTTGGATTTTTATAAATTAATTTAATCAATTAGATTAATTGTTAATATTTTAAGAAATCAATTAGTTGAAAAGCTCGTCGTCAGATTGCATTGTATAATTTTTGTGTTAAGCTTGAGATGATCTCGATCTATTCGCGTCGATCCAGGTCGAAAGTAGCCCACGATGTGAATACAAATCCAACCGATCAATTTCTTCGGGCAATAGGAAGAATGGACCGGTGCAGGTGTTTCGTTTTCGACCCGATCTCGCATTTGCATCGGACCTCTATCGTGATGCAAAATCCGTAGGTCTTATTGTATGTATATACCGTTTGCATATATACGTGGGCGTTTATGTTAGTTGACGATGCACCTGCAACTATTTTATATCTTCCCAGGAAAAGCTGGACACTCCTAAATGCGGTTATCGTCGATCTACTGACTGCTAATCACTGACGTCAGTGGCGCAGCTAGAAGACTGGGTTGACTATAAAGGCGAATGACGTTTTATTTCTGTTTTACTAAATTTATAGATTTATAAAAATTTTAAAAATCATTTATCCGTATTATTTAGAGGATGGTACAATTATAATTTTGATAACAATTATTTAATCAATTTTGGAAAGAAATTTTTTAAGATCTGCATAATGTTAGATTTTTTTAATTATAAACAATTATATATAAGTATCTATATGTAAAATATTTTTCTTTCTTGATTTTTTTATTAAAGTAAATACTTTTTTTAGCTTTATTAATTATATATTCATTTTATTTTCGAATTTTCGATAATTCCCACGATCCAATCTTTTCGTCCTGCCTACGCCACTGAACAGGATACATTTAACAGGATATACATAGTCAACACGTACTATGATTCGATACAGCACGAAGCTTTCGTCCGTTTTATTTTTGCAAAATTTGTAAAATGAACGCAATCCACAGGCAAGATGTTACACGGTCTTTCAACTCTCTGTGCTTACAGGATTTACCGGATTTACCGGATTTTTCGTGATTGGTTTCCAAATAAGATTGTGAATATCTACACCGAGATGTCTTGAAATGCTGTTTTGCGGAAGCTGAGGTGCAAGTTTTCAAAGCTTTTTAATTTCAATCAAAATATCTTTAAAGATATTCTTTACAAAAGATTTAAACGTTTTAATATCTCTATATAGAAAAAATAAATATGTATTTGTAAAAGAAAAATAAATTAGCGCATTGCGCTAAATTAAAGATATTAATTCGAGAGACTTTCTTATTAATAATAATTGCATTTGGCTTAATTCCTTCAAATCTCTTTGAAATCGATCGATGACAGACGAGAAATTCGTATCGTCCATCGATTTAATATGCGTCACGAATTAATCATCAGCATCTCTTGCCAGTCGATCGTTCGACAAGATTTCGAATTAGGCGAGGCTACCAAAGTAGTACGATCTGTATGTCTCACGTCTTCGACGGCTTGTCGCACGTGAGCCGATCAACGTATGCCGTTGCACAGCACGTGTAATTCGACATCGCCTAATCTTAATTCAGCCTGCGCGATGGCACTAAATGAGATTCCGTCGGCAAAACCGCGCAGACATTTGCAAAAGCGGGAGTCAAGTGTACCGCTGAAATCCTGAGAATTCTGAGATTTCTGATTTTAATTCCGCGATGAGGAGGGTTGACTTCGTACACGAAATATGAATTGTTGAATTTATTCAGTAAGCGAATAATTGTGTAAGAAATTATAATTTATAGAACTCAGCGAAAAAAGTACTATGATCCATTATAAGCACAGTGAATATAAATAAAAAATAAAAAAATAAATAAATAGTAAATAGTAAAAAATAAAAAAATTAGAATTATTTAAATTTACTTAAACCATTTAATTCTTGTAATTATTTTGTACTCAGAATTATTTTGATAAATCTTTATAAATAATTATTGTATAAACAATTTAATTATTTGTAAAAATATGTGCATCTCTCGTTTTGTATCAATAAAAAGAATTATTTTCAGTAAAAAATATATTTTTAGTAAAAATAATGTCATAATGATCTTAGATGCTCGATTAATAAATGGAAGCATTTCGTATCTAAATTTTGTAAATCTATATCTTTTACATACTCTACATGTAATACAGATCTGATATGCATCGCTTTATAGAAGATTCAGAATAATTGTGCTTCAACGGTACTAGACGCACCTGTTTTCTTGCCTATAAAAATGCCTTATTCTCAAATCGGTTTCAGACGTACGTACCTACGGTCATTGAACTTGTATCGCATTGTTCTCAAACCAACTACACTTTAAATCCGGATTATTGATTATTTAAACAGTAACATAATACATATATTTAAAAAAAGAGAAAAAAGCATTTCTCTTACTTACCTTTAAATTTCTTGAAGTATAAATTTTATTCACATACGGAGAAAAGAACTTTGCATTATATAAATTGTTTATAACATATTGTTTAGTTGTCAGACATCATGACAAAAATATTAATTTGTTAAAAATTGATTAGCAAGAATCACGAATAAATTTTTATATGGTACAACAATTTATCAAATTTACAAATAATGATTCAGTTTGAAAGCTGAAAGATTTTAATTATGGATTCTCAAAAGATTAAAATAATATTTATTCTAACTCACATTCGTCAGTTAAGCGGCTCGATTGTCGTTGTACTCCGGTATTGCAGACATTATATCGTGAGTTTCGCGTTATTTCATGAATCAATCCCAAATCGCACCGCTTTCCAAGTCACGCATATCGTATTTCTGAGCGTGACCAGACGGATCAAAAAGTAGCGTGTCTGACAGAAGGTAGGCGTATCGCAGTTGGTATCGCAAAATTCGTACATCATTCCCCCTGCGGAATATTTTTATACATCACTGCCTCTTCCTTCTCCGAGAGCATAAAAATCAATCTCCGCAGCATATCCGCGTCGCACTGTTCTCTAAACTCATATACCTAGAAACGTTCTTATGGCGAGCTATGTGGAATCACAATCGCAGAATTAATTCGCAAATGCAAATACGAAATTTACAAGCAATTCTTCGATTCTTGATATTCGAATCACATCATGTTATATAATAACTTCACCTTACAATTAATATAAATGCAATAATAAATAAATATATAATTTTGATTTATTACTGTCCAACAAAAATGAATTTTTTAAGAATGAAGAACATAAAAATAAAGGTAATTGTTGACATAATTTTTTAAATGTGATCTCATTTATCAATTGCTATAATTTAAATGGAGTTATACTTAATATCCAAAAATCTACGTTATGAGAGAAAAACATTCTTTCTCTCACATAAGAGAAAGAATCTATTTTTCGATTAAAATAGTCCTTAATTTAATAATATTCACATATGAATAGTTCATAAAATTAAAAAGTGTATTTGTAAATTTATTTCAAGATCTACTTTGACAGAAAAATATAAAATTCTTTTTCTTATTTGATTTATTCTTACCGGTCTAATTTTCACTTATAATTGGAAAATAATTACTTCTGTTCTTGCGTATTTTATGTAAATAATGATATTAACATAATAATAATATAATAAAGGATAAAATAATAATATAATAAGAGGATAAAATTTTATCGATGTAATAAAAGGTAAAAATCCTTAAAGGTTTTAATTAATATATTAATACTTAAAAATATTTAACAAATGCGTATTATAAAAAAAGTTTCCATTGTAAAATATCAGATCTCTTCTTAGAACAGCTGAACAAACGGTTTCAAACGATTATGCAAAGATACCGGATCCATCCACCGATAATGACGCGAGTTTGACGTAACTCCCTACGACCGCACATGTGACTTCTTAGAATTAATATTATGTCAGTCATACTTGTCTGAACGGGTACGTTTGGTCAGAGGTGATGATAATTCTTCGGGGATGATCAAGAAGTCTGTAAGAGTCCAATGGTGGTGACCGTAGTTGTCGTGTCTGGAATAGTAAAACGCGCTCATAGTCAGATTTGTCTTGATGTCAGTCTCCCTTCAACTATGCTTCATCTTCAGCTGCAAAAGCAGACGCGGTATTATCCCTACACAGACGCAGGTCATCCCTGCTGCTATTCACATTTTATGTTTATGACGAATGCAACGACGCATCCCTCATAACTTTCCAAAGTACTAACCCGACTTTCTTGCGGTTGCATTTGATTATACACAAGTTTTGATTATACTATTGCGGTCGTTATTTTAGCTTAAATTTGAATTTTGATTCATAATTCTAAATTTTATGTTATACAAAGTTTAACTTTTTACTAATAAAAAACTTGTATAATCACGTTTATCAACCTTTTAATTTTATTGCTACTTTCTCAGGACGTGCATTATCTGTAAAGAGGAAAACGGCAAGCAAATAAAATCCTTCGATTGTCAGATCGTGTATATTTTTAGATCAATTGAAAATGCATGAAGCTGCCCACGAGTCTGTTTGTCTGACACGTTAGATTTCTCTATCACGTCTTGATCGGGGTGACTCAGTAACTCACGTCGCAAAAGAGGGAAAGTGTAAGGCCATCGGCCCTCCGCGACATTCGTCAACCATCGCCCATTCACATTCTCGCCGTTTCCCAAGCGAATTCATTACAAACACTTTGTTTCAGTCATGAACCAAATGCCTCGAACCAACCTGATTCTTTCTGATTCAGGATTTATCAGTCGTTCAATGTCCTCTTTCTCTGATTCTCTAACCATGGTCATTCAAAAAAAGATAGAATGAATGAATTGAATAGATAAGAAAAAATAATTGATGAAAAATATGCTAGTCAGTGTGAAGCCAAATCTAAATTCGCAATTCTTTCTCCCCTAATTTAGTGAACCTTAAATTGCTATAAACGTTGATGAGTTCGTCAAGACGAATAGATATTTCGATCAGATATTTATGTAGTTATAAGATTGTCTTTTCGGATACTTAGAACTTTCCTTTTAAATATACGTATGCATATCCATCAATAATTCCATATCATTTACATGCATAGAAGAGCCTGATCGATAGATCATCATGCGATTCCCCATATCGGTCCGATCCCGCGAATCCAGATTGTCATCGGCGCGGATCACAATTATAAATTCACGTTTCGCATCGGTCATGACGATCACGTAGAGCTTGACGATGCGTGCGCTTACTTTACTGCGATCCTGACCGTATAAGAGACCACTTGACGAAGGCTGGTGGGGCATCCCGTATCCCCTGTGTATCCACCAATAAGTCCGACCCATCCCATACCCCCATATCAAGGTATCTACCCATCCCATTGTCCTGCATGTCCGTGTGCTTCGTGGTATAAAAGCTATTGCGACGGTAAGGACTACCAGCATCGTGCAAAAAGTTGGTGCATCAAGAACGGTGGAAGTGAACCGCTTAATTATCTGGATTTTCTGTCGAAGATCGCTAAAACACGAAAAAGTCGTTCCTGGAGGATTTCTAAAGAGACGAATGATCAGAGTCGACAAAAGATCGTCACGAAAAAACTCGGATTAAGATCAGAGCGAGAATGGTCAACTACATTAGTTTTGTTCTAATTGCGATGGTGTCGATCGCGATAGCGGAGTCGAGGGTGATTCCGACTGAGCCTAGTAAGCGCTAGAATTAATATACTAATTTGAAATATTTCTTGAAGATTTTAAAAACATTTTGTGTATAGCATAAAAAATTAAATTATAAAAAGATTTCCAACTTTTTTAAATGTTATGTAATTAATATAGAAACTAATAGGTACAATAAAATTATGTAATAAATAAAACATCCCGATAAATGTAAATAACAATAATTATTTTGTAAATTTTATTATTGTTCTATAATTCTTATATAAAGATATAAGATCTGTTTTCTAAAAACGAAGCTAAAGATTTATAAAAAATAATATAATACCTATTTATTATTAAATTAAAAATTTGTATTATTTACAGTTTCTGTGACGCTGGATACTTACGACAATCCTGTAATGTTTCTGAGAGAAAAGAGGACAGCCGTGCGTCCTTATCCACACAGGACGATGATGTTCACCGGTTATTACAGACCGATACGTCGCACGAATAACAGTGGCCAGGCAACAGGCGTCTTCGCACAAGGAAATGCTGTGAGTGGCGAAGCTTTCTTCGGTGGTATGCACACGCCGCATCTCAAAGGTGGCCCGGAACCAATCGAGGAATCGGAAGTGTCTAGCGCCGAGGCACAGGCGGCGCCGGCGCCTGAAGAGCAGGAACGCGAATATCATCGAAATGAGGTGCATCGTCCTGAGGAAGAGCAGCATCATGAACATCACGATGAGGAGGAACAGCTTCATCCCGATGATCATTACCATCAGGATTCTTTGACCCCTCAGGTGAGGTCCCAACAATGATTTGATGAGATTTATATTTGGTATAAGCGTGAAAATAATTCTTAAATGTAACTTGAAAAAAATAAAATAGTAAGTCCATAATTTGTAGCAAGATCAATTTTAGATGTTTCACGTTTAAAATTATGAGATCAGTTTACGTTTTTGTGTTTTATACATTCACGAAATAGAATTTTTGTAAGATTATAAATATCGATCTATTTAATAAATGGTTCTCTATGAAATACGACATGGAAATCTATATTACTCCTACAGGGGCATCACGAATTGGAGCAGATTCCGTTAACTACAGAGATTGCCCAACCGACGGAAAAGCCATTTACTGCCACGGAGGCGTCCCGACCAAAGATGCATCATACCAAGAAAACGCATAAGACACCCGTAACTATCAACACTGACGATGATGACGACGATGAGGATGAGGTGGATGAGGAAGACGATGAACCGGTTGTGCCGTTTGTACCTTTTAAGGGCAACAGACGCCGTCAGAAATATCCTCATTTGAACAACTTCTTCCCTATGGTCTTCAGCTTCCCAAGATTGGCTACTCGCGCTGGATCTTCCGGATCTGTTCCTGGTGCTATCACTGCCATTGCAAATAGTTACTCTACAGGAAAAGGCGGAGTTGCTAGCTCAGTAGCTACTGCTTATGGCGGATCTCCAACTGGGTAAGTTATATTTTCCTTCTATTGATTATTTCCTTCCTAAAGAAACATTACGATGAAAAACAAGTTATTGTAGTTCGTTAATCGCATTGGAAAAAAAGATTCTCTTAAATTATTTTAAATATACTGAATTAATTCAAGTATTTGAATTAATAAAAAATTAGTAAAGAAAAACTATCTTTATTTAAATAAATCGCTACAAGAAATAAGAATAAATATATAAGTAAATGTATACAAATTAATACATTTTTTTATTTGTATTTTTGTTAGAAAGAAACAACGCCCGCAGCCATATAAGGAATAATTATTAAAGTGATTGATATTATCAGCGAATTAACAAAGTAAATTTGCCTAATAAGAAGTTTTTAAGACAATCTCTTTTTGGACAACTCGTACATTATCCTCGTAATTGCTAAGTCTTTTTACATGTTTTATTAAATATTTGTTAAATCTCAGATATAAAAAAAATATCAAATTATACACAAAAGAATTTTCGATGAAAAAGCAAAACTAAGAGCAATATTAAATTTGTTTTTAAGAATGTGCAATTTATTATGTAAAAATACATTGTTAAGTAGACATTAACACAAATTTGCAATCTTTTAATATCTAGATTATATCGAGCTTTAAATTATTGCTGTATCATTTTATAGTAAACTTTCAGACAGATTGTAACTGTTTAAGCTAACAAATCTTAGATGATTTGTTTCATTTACACCCATTAATATTTATCAAATTACAGTTAAAAAATTAAATATATCTAGTACTTTCTTTGTGGAATATGCAATCATAATTTATAATAATATAAGAAGACTTAGTAAACTAGCATAATCTGCAATCATAGCTTATATTTTTGTAAATTATAAATTGTTATTAAACATTACAGTATCATCTAAAATAAAAATCTAGAAATCTAAGTATCCGACTAACTCGAGAAAAATCCAAATTCAAATAATAAAATTGATTTATGTATAATGAATTTTTTAATGAAAAAATAAATATTCTTTTTATATTATATACATTCAACAATTTATATCTATTTTTTATTATATCTATTAAGTCTTTTGTAAATGTAAATTATAATAGAATAAAAAGATATTAAAATAAAATATTTTTTTGGACTTCTGACTTTCTAAATATAAATAAATTATATTATATGACAATTATATAACATACGCATTTTATTTACATAAAATTCAAAGAAAATTCAAATCTTGCGAATATAATATATCAAATTTTATTATAAACATATAATTCAAAGTTGAGACATGTTCATTATTATATGACGCGCATTCTAAAAACAATTCACGATTAATTTTATTTTTATCATGCGTCGTTTTAAAATTTATTCAAAACAAAGTACATTATTAATCATCCATAATAAATTAATCCATAATAAAAAAGACACATACTAGTTATCATACAACAGATAGATGAAGTATATGTATGCGGTCAAATTACATTAACGTTTTTAACATATTTTATCAAAAGCTGCAAATTTATATGTATAATTGATTAAAAAATCGGCAAACAGAAATCTTCAATTTTAACATATCAATGACTGTATAAAATAATATTCTCTATTGCAACATTCACTATAAAATGTGACGTGTTAATTAAGAAATTTTTAGTAAAATAAATAGTATTTGTCTGGAAATATTATGATTAATAAAAATAAATAATTGAAAAAATTTGGTTCAATTCAACGAAATTTATACTGAAATAGTTTTGTGCAGCGTTTTAAATTTACAATAAGTGCAATGGCAAAATTGCTTTTAACTTTTAGAAAAATAAAAAATTGAAACGATCAATTTATTAAATTGTTTAATAAACAGACATACAAAAAGTTGACATCGATTTTTGCAAAAAAATTCCTACGCTTATTAAATTCCTACGTCCATAATTGTTATAATTTGTAAATACAACAATAATTGTTTGCACTTGTCGGAAAAATTATGTTTCAAAAAGATTAAGAGTAAGATTAAAATAGATAGATGACTGCAAAATTATAAGATCACCTTGCATTCTCATGCAAAATTGCAATCACTTGTCTTTGGAAGGAATAATAATATATGCGAACGTTGCGAATACAATACCTATCGTCGGAAGTCCCAAATTTAAGCGTGATGTAACTTTTAAAATAATTCTGTTTGAGTACGATGCAAAGAACATGTGAATTTATTGTACGAATATACTTTTTCCTTCTAAATAAATCCGTCGGGTCATAATTCTTTTACAGTGATTCTTATACAATGTAAATATGTAACATGACAATTATACAGGGTACTATGCTAATAATTTCAATCTACATTAAAATGGATTGGGGATTTCCGTTCGTAAATGTGTTTTTGAAGTATTTGCTAATTAAAAAATTATTTAAAGCAATTTTATATATA
>Ga0157364_1002084_pt1 | contig 18120 bp, 5 predicted proteins | sample AttsexASBM2_FD_111476 | JGI IMG/M metagenome (GOLD analysis project Ga0157364, IMG submission 111476) | Fungus gardens microbial communities from leaf cutter ant in Ribeirão Preto, State of São Paulo, Brazil - Atta sexdens ASBM2 | ecosystem: Host-associated > Fungi > Mycelium > Unclassified ...
GGATTTTTTTTTATAGTCACTATTCGATGCGTTTTGATACGCCTTTCGTGCCTGTCAGCGGAGCCAACGCTTGCGCCGTTTCTAGCTGTCATAGCGGCAAAGAGAATAACGTGCTAACAAGGTATAGCCACTGGGACGGCAGCATCGGGACAGGATAACAAGAGAAGAAGACTGAACGAATATCTCACGCGCCAGTAAGTGTTGACTTGTATTTCTTTAGTTGTACGCCACGAGGTCCACGCTGCCGCGTCGCTTTGCGAAAACTCGCGCGCGTATGCCTTGGCGCGCTGTCACACGCGGGATTGAAAGGCTTTTCGTCGTTTCACGACACACGTGCATTGGAGTATTTTCGCGTTTAACGCGTATCTTGAATCCTAGAAAATAGAAACGCTCTCCCCCTTCGTTTTGAATCGAAACGATGTGATAACGATGATGTAGCAGCCACGTTTTCGACATTCTGTGTATTTTGACTTTGACCACCGGTATCTGACAGTTGTGGTATATGTATAATACGGCGGTAAACATCGACCGACCATACGACTTCACTCCAATTCGCAGCCGCGAGATGCGTCGTCACCGTGCCGGTGAGTGAACGATTTTCCCTCGCTCGGCAGAGCGGCTGTTTTATAATGCGCTTCATTAATGTAACGTGCTGTGCGCGCGCGCGTGCTTGTTCAATGTGCGTGCGGTGCGAGATTTTTCTGAATATGTCGCATGAACAATCTCTGTAAAGATTTGAAAATGTATTGGTATTTATATTTTCTAGACAAAATAAATGTGAAAACTATACACATGTGAAATAATTGTGTAATCTTTTTATTCAACCGTTTTGTAGTTTATTTACTATATATTTGTCATTACTTTTTATTGTTGTAATATTTTAGCTTAAAAAATGGTAACAAAAATCTTAATTTTTTGGAGTAATTCTATAAGTGTTCAAGATGATTTATGCAAAGTTTTATTGCAATTCACTGATTAGTCTATAAATAAACAAATATGAAAAAATTGACTTATTTGTTTATTTACAGAATAAATATCAGTAGATTGCAATGTATAAATCATTTCAAACGCTTAAAGAATTTTTCTTAAAAAATTGAGGTAGTTATTATTTTTTAAGTTGAAATGTTTATAGGAATAATAAATACAATAAATAAACTACAAAAAGTATTGTTGAATAAAAATATGTTAACAACTGTTTTATGTATATATAGTCATTTTTTTAAAGTAAATTTTAACACTTTTTTAACTTTTGAAAGGGACTGTATGTCCTTTAACGGTAGTTATCCATTGTGCAAATTTTATTATAGGACGCTAAAACGCACCTGGTGAGACGTGGCGATACAGAAAATTTGTGTCCTCAGGATTCGCGTAGTCCAGCTTTTGCTGGAAGCATTAAGCTCGATTTATATAAGACGCAGATCGCAAGTGAAATGTATTTCAGATTATAATAGGTCACAGACCGCGATACGCAGGACGCGAAAGTTGAAATTCACCCAACTTTCTGCGCGCCACAAGTCCCACAAATATTATAATATAATTAAAATACGTTACGTTAGTTTTTAGTTTTACGATCTGCGACCCGCGTTCTGCATCTTATGTAGATCGTGCTTTAAAAAGTCTCTCCTTAATTACTACCGAATATATAAAAAAATGTCGTCTACATTCCCTCTTCTGTTGACTTTTGTAACAAAGAAAATGTCCGCTCGTAGGATCTGACATTTCCTCCTTTCGCATTTACAACAAAGAAAGTTTTTTTTCCACTTCTATTATAAAAGAAAGTTTCCTTATTGCTCTTTTCTTATTGTACTTATATAAGCAGCTATTGTATTCTCGAAAAATATTGCATGGGAAAATGCACAAAAATACCTCAGTACATGTTATGTATATCATAGATTTTCCTAACAATTTTATATGTAAGATTTTTCGAGAATATGGCGGTTGAGGTGATTTCCAATTGTTTGACATTTCTGACATACACATTTCCATTTCTTAACTTCTTTTGAATTTCATTTTGAATTTCTTTAAGTGAACGCTCAAATACACATGCATGACAACGCGTGTTAATTGTCGGCAAGGCCTTTCTTTATCAATAGGTTTGAAAAAGCCGACCAATAGACTTGAAAAATTCGTCCAGCAAAAATGGGCAAACAGGGTGAGGTATATATATTAAGCCATGTATATACCTAACGAACAAACACAGACGTGAATGTTCGGACATTTGTGTTTGTGTTTGTGAGCAGTTTCTTCTTTTTCTTGATTGCATCGAATATTACCATTCGATGTTCGTTGCACATAGCAATTAAACTTGTGCAACTTTTATGTAACAAATAATAACACAAAATTTTACGTTCGTTGTTCGTTCGGTGTTTGTTTTTTATGTGTATACATGGCTTTAGGCTGAGATTTCAGCCTGACGAATATCAAGCGTCAATTTTGATCACGTGACTTTTTGAGCTGAAAATGAGCATCGTAGCGTCAAATGAAAAACCTTAATGCCTTGGCACACAAAAAAACTTTAAACATTAAAACATAAGCAGTAAGCGAATCGACCAATCACGACAGTCCATAAAGCCATAACGTAATTAGTAGCCAATCCAACATGTTGATTTCCTTACTGTTTACGTCTTACTACCTTAAGTTTTTTTGTGTGCCATGACCTTTAGGAATGGGAGAAGCACCTTTTTGATTTCTTTATTGAGCCTCGAGTTCTTTTATTGAAATATGGACCTCGTGTAATTATCTTGTCGACCTCGCTCTCGCGTTTCAAGCATAGATTTATATTTTATTCGCGCGGTGTGTTTGTAAACGTAATAAAAAAGCGTGGTACAAAGATCAGTTCGTCCTCGCTTACCTACAACTCAATCACGCGTCAACTTTTCACCATGAAAAAAGTAAGTAGTCTTTTTCGTTCGCATCTTTATTTCAGAATTTTTGTTGTAAACATAGTAAAAAATTTTATATTTGTGGAAACGGTCCACTCAAATCATTGTTAAAGTTTGTGTTAAATTTTTAATAAATTTGAATGTAAATTTAACATGTGATTACATTATTTAAATATTTTGTGGTAATTAATATTTAACATTTCTTAGTGTCAAAGTAACAATTTATGAGTAAGTGGATTAATAATAAAAATAATGTGTCTTAAAATATAAATTTTAAATAAATGAATAAAATAGGTTAATTTAAATATGTTAATTTATATTAAATATGTTAATAAATGTTAATTTTACTGAAAAAATATACTTCCACAATTTGCTTATAAATTATGATAGTATTACGTTTTTTATATTACTTTCTAATTAATAGTTATAATATTCATTTAATGTGTGGTGACTGCAAGCGCTTACATCTAACATAAAGAGCATATTATAGTCATGTTATGTGTATGATTTATGTTGAGCCACCTCTAATAACTTTTTTTATTGTTAAATTTTAATATTTATCTCGTTAAATTAATAAAAATTTGAGTGAATCGTTTGGACCATGAAATGTATTAAATTTAACATAAATTTTCCACTGTATTTTCTGTTCTTTTTTCTAAAAAATAAATTTTTATTTTCTTCAAAGGTATTTTTACTTCAACTTAAACAAATCAACGAAAAACGATTTTTTTAATTTAAACATATTTTTCTCTGGGTCAAAAGAATTAATTTTGTTACATTTTTTTAATATCTTCTGTTCTTTTTCATTTACGAAATTACAGATTTTAGACCAATCTCTGGTTAAAAGCATTGTGAATAAGAAATAATCATAAAAGTATAGTTCTTAGTTCAATTCACGTCTAAAGTAAACTTCGCACTACTCTTAAGTAATAAAAATTAATAAATTAAATATTAGTCTTCACAATAAGTTTATAAGAAATAAAATATTTTAATATAAAAATCTTGATAACATCCAATAAACGAGCAAAAAGAGATATTAGAATAATAACAATTTAATTATGATTAATACATAAATATAATTCCGTAAACATTTCGACTCACAGAATCTTCCTCAGTACAACATGAATACAATTAAATAATATAAATTATTAAAATCTAATATGTTAAAATGAAATAACGTTTCTAAAAATATCATTCGTTCTCTTCGAGACTATTACAGTCGAAATAGTTTTTGTCACACCATGTCTAAACGAATATATAACAATCAAAATTATTCAAACTTGATCTCCGCGTTAGTCTTTTATGATATAATATGAGTTAAGATATAAAATTGTTGAAACATAGTGTAATTTCTGATCCATCAACAATACAATAATAATTAGTAATAAATTAAAATCTTGATAATCGCAACTGTAATGTAATAATAGCTCGAATATATTATATGGGATATTTTCGCCAAGTAATTTCCGCCGCTGGAAGTAGATTCGGAAAAATCCTTTGGATATATTCTCATATGTTATATTCGAGCTATTACTACATTACAGTTGCGATTATCAAGATTTTAATTTATTACTGATTATTACTGTTGATCATTTTTTATAAACTACACTATGTTATAACAATCTTGACTTATATTACACACAAAGGACTAACACGATTCTCGCTATCAACGGAGCTCTAGTTTAAATAATTTTGATTGTTATATCTATTCGTTTGAACATGGTGTGACAAAAACTATTTCAACTGTAATAATCTCGAGAGAAATGATATTTTTAGAATGTTACCTCATTTTGACATAGTTACTTCATTTAGACTGTAGATATTAATAATTTATTTAATTGTATTCATGTTGTACTAAGGAAAAAACTCACTCTGTGAAACGTTTACAGAATTATTTTTATGTATTAACTGTAATTAAATTGTTATTATTCTTTCTCTAACATCTTTTTTTGTTTATTGATCGTTATCAAAATTTTTATGTTTTGCAAATCATCGAATGTTATCATATGTTCATCATATGTTTATTTAAAACATTTTAAACTGCAAATGTATCAATATTTGGCCATATAATCTTTATAACTTTTACTTAATAATTATAATTTATTAATTTGATAAATTTGACAAAGAAAAATTGATAGGGACTTTCTTTTTGATAAGGAAATCCTTTTTTTTTCCTCCTAAATAACTTTGTACTTCACTAAACCATACTTTAAATTTTTCCTTAGTAGCAGAAGCACGACTGAGAGTCAAATTTTGAGTGATTCTTTGTGAAAATTCAGCATGACGTTATAAAAATCCATAAAACTAATATCCCTGGTTTATTATCGCGAAAAAGTGTTTCTTTTTTATTCTAAATTACAAATGCTTGAACACAATCAAAAAATAAAGTTTTTGTAATTGGAAAACCTTGCTGACTACAATTAATGATCGCATTTTACAATATGAACTTCTTCATTCTTAGATAAAATTGTTGTTGGACCCATTGAAATTTCTACAGATTTGAAATTCAGTTTTATATTGAACTTCTTGGGATATCCATTTTTGAAGCAGCTTGTGACATGCTTTTATCAACTTCTTACATGACTTTATAAATATCTTCTGTGACGAGTAATTTCTTTTATATAATTTTCTATTATCCTTCTTCATTCTTTTTTCTTTGGGCATTTTGATCGCTGTGATTAAAACACATATAAGACTTTTTAAACATTGCAGATATTTATTGAGAGGTTAGAAAAATGTGTAATTGTAAACAGTTTTTTTAATCTCTCTTTACGAACTTTAATCTCTCTTTTACGAAACCGATATATTTTTTTATCCTTTTAGATATATTTTTAGATATATTAAATATTATATATATGTATAATACATTACTTACCTGAATACATTACTTACCTGAATGCATGTATTGAAAAATATATAATTATAATATATATCATGTACATATTCAGTCATAGAGACAACGCGGTTATGATATTTTTAATTGGACGACCAGCCAATAATACGACAATTGACTTTACCTTAATACCGATAAATAGACATCTATTTTATTCAATGATCTTTTTATAAATTTAACAAAATGAATAATTGATCTTATTCTTTATACTTTATTTCAATTAAAAAATTGTTTGCCAGTCATCTTTAAAATTCAAAATAGTTTGGCAAATTTTATGAACAACTTTCTGTTTTCTATTGCGAATGTCAAAAGACTCAACAAATAATACTTATATCTGTTACACCAAATAAAAAAAATATTTTTTAATCATATAAATTCAAGAAAATAAACGTTTGAATACTAATTAAAGTTTCAAAATATATAAGAAAAAAAATTTATGTTTTATTTTAATTCGCGTGATACTTATTTTATAACTAAAATGATAAAAGTGTCTAGACAGATACATGTTTAAGTATTGGTACATTTATCTTATAATATTTTAAAATTAAAAACTGTTCTTTTATTCTATTTATTTATTTTTTTTCTACGAGAGAAATTTTGACAAAAAAATTTTGTCAAAAGAATAACTATTTGTAGAATCGTCGACGAATTTTTATTTCTAAACGTATATAAAAGTAGTATATATTTTTTACATACATACATTCAAAAATTTAAATTTTTCTATAAGTGTATGTTATTCATCAATACCGTTAATTAAAACGAGATATTCGTTCGACATGAATCTTGTCAAAGAATGAAAATTCTTAAGGGCACATTTTGGTGTAACTAAAAATAAGGCCTTTTTTGAAATTTTAGAAAACTATAAGACATACGATTCTAATTTTTTACAGATTTATTAATACACATGTCAATATATGAAAAAAATTTTTATAGCAATATTTTCATTCCAAAATTTCAAGAAATTAGAGAGGCGCAGCGTCGAAAAAATGAGATGACCAAATACGGTTGGACACGATATTTCGAAAATCAATAATCTGAAATAAAAAAAACAAAATTTTTTCTTAAAATTTATGAATGAAATTTATGGACTGAAAATATTGCTGTAAAAATTTTTCTTATATATTGACATATACATTAATAAATATGAACAACTAGAATCATACGTCTCACAGTTTTCTTTAAAAAAATTCTTTAAAAAATTCCAAAAAAGTCTTATTTTCAGTGTGTTACATCAGAATGTATCCTTAAAGAGGTAATTTTTTTCTGCATTTTTTTTATGTTTTTGAATATTATTTATCTAGATATTAGATTTTAAAGGAAAAATAACCTCGTTTTTTTTTAGAGAATGCTCAAAGAATAAATACATACGTTTCCGAACAGCTTGTTAAAAGAAATTATTATGGCAAAGATACTCTTAGTAAGTTTATTTCCATTTACACCATTCAGATTATCACCTTTCTGCCGGGGATCCCATTATCTTGCTGGAAATTGATTGCTTGTTAAAATTATGTGTTATCTAAAAAAAGAAAGATTTTCATATTTTCTACATGGACAATTTATAAGCAATCAATCTCAAGTAAATATTGAGACCTTACAGAAATGACAACCGTTGTCTTTCCAACATTTTAGCAACCAGTTTAAGCGTCTTACATAATTATTTTGATAGTCCTACAAAACTATTTTCAGTTGGTATGTAGCTAAAATTTTAGATACTTCAACAAAACTGTTCTTTCTATGCAAAAGAAATTATACTTATTAGCATAATACAACAGAAATATACACACGTGTATCTAAAAATTAATATGAAAAATAAATAATATAAAAGAAAAAAAAGACTGACATTGGTTGCATAAATCATATAATAATCAAGAGACACTTTTAAAAATGAAAAAGGTATTTTTTACAATTTAAATAATTATATCTGTGCTTTATGAAGAATTCTTTCTTATGGAAATAATCTTGCATATGCTGAAATCTTTGATATATCATTGAACCATGTAATCAGTCATATTTTTAGCTTTTTAAAAAAAAGTACATATATATATATATATATATATATATATATATATTATCTTTAAACTACTTATAAATGTACATTTTTTTTTTACATTATATATATATGTCATAGTTCAAGTATTAACTTTAGTAAACGTATACATTTATTAGTCAATATCAATATTAGTCAATATATTGTCTGTAGCAGACTGCAGTAAATATACATACATTTACTGAGTTAACACTTTGACATACGCGCGCGCGCGCGCGCGCGCACACACACACACACACACACACACACACACACACACATATGTAGAAAAAAAATAATTCAAAACTTGTTCTTCAAGAAATAACGCTAAAATAAGTGGGCGTGAATTATAAAATATTTTCTAGCTGAATGTATATATATATATTCAGAAAAACAAGTTTTGAATTATTTTTTTCTTTTTATGAAATTTAATGAAGAAGACATTCTTAGAAAACTCATTCACTCAATGTCTATCTTAAAAAATTGGAGGAAAAAATTTTTGGAGGAGATCCGTGTATTTAAGTACCTTTTTCAATAAAGATAGGAAAGCTATAACGGAAAGATAAAAAAGGTATAGTTAAATAGATTAAGACTTGAACAATACATTCCAATTTGCTCATTCTCGAATTACTTATTCTGTCTCTGTGATAATTTCAGAATTATTGAAACTATCGCTAATTTATTTATCAAAATGCAAATATGTTTTTATTAATTAATATTAAAAGATTCTCGTTTATGACATCTTCAAATATTTTATTCAAAACGTTTAATTAAAATATTAAAAGAAATCCGCTCGATATTGTAAACACAAAATTAAAAGAAAATTAGATAGGTCAAAAAACGAGAAATCTCGTTATATTCTATTTCATTTTGTTGAAATTTGGAAAATCATTAGATGCAGATCACACATACGTCCAAACTTTGTAGAATCACGTAAAAGTCACATAAAAGATCTATATAAATTTTTACGTTTTCACGAATAATGTCACAGTAAAGTCAAAAGCGCGACGAGGAAACAAATTAATTTGCGCAGAATCCGATTTTCAGGACATTAATATCACTAGGGAGAGAAAGAGAGGAAAGAGGAGAAAGAGAAGAAGAAGGAGAATCATAACTCGGAGGAATCTAGTTCGAGTTATAGTCCAAGATTAGCAAGTCCGTAAAGTGGGGCGCGCGCGTTATCTAGTCCTGGTCATTGGCCAGTGGCGAGAAAAGTGGCGAAAGAATTGCGTAATGCATGCAATAATAATTGCTATCGAAAGAGAGAAAAGAGAAAAAGAGACAGACTCTCTATGCGTTCGTGCTTTCTTCGAGTCCTTCGTTCATTTCGAGTGTCATTTCGGTGCACGCTTCACTCGTTATGCTCGCGCACAAATTTCATTTGTTCTGCACAGTTCCTTTGTCTAGAGATGCTCAAGAGATTAGACATTGTTTAGACAACTTCTGATTGATCCGTCATATTTTTCGGGGACTTGCTTAAAATAGATTGAGATAGATGTGTAAGATGGAATGAGATGCGTGGAGATATGCCATTCTATTTTATAATTTATCTTCTTTTATCTTAAACAGATCCTGAAAACACAGATTAAATGTCCAAATCTTTTACTTGAACTATTTCTAGTTTTATCCATCCGTACACGCCGCCCGTTTCTTCGATATCTCGTATATATATATATATACTTTCCCATGGATTCGCGATTATCCCAACTGCGGTCAACCTTGAATCGTGTTCTCGGCTGGCGTCGCACGACGAGACGCGACACGACGCGACGCAGTGTGGCGACGTGATAAGACGCGCGCGACCGGCTGTCAGAAGCGCGGGGCACATGAAGTGGCGCTATCGGTGTTACGTAACGTTTTACGATGAGGTCGCAACTTCTTAGGAACTCTTCGTTCCGTATCTCTTGTCCCCTCTCGAGGAGGAGAGGTTGCACCGAGCGTCGAGCAACGACACGATTATAGAGACGCCCGCGAACCCGAGACCCTCGATGTTTCGCAAATTACGCGATTCTTAGAAAAGATATACACACACAGTTTTGGAATTTAAGTAACTTTTTTTATATATATCCCTATAGATGTTTTATGAGAAATCCATGTCGGATTTATTTGAGTGAAAAATAATGAATATTTATTTCGATTTGACAACTTTCGGTTTGAGCAAATGTACTCTCTTATGATGTGAATCTCGTTCTAAAAAATGAAATCTCATTCTTAGATCCAGTTACATAACTCACGATTAATTCTTAACCGAGGGTCATTGTCTCTTTTTAATTCTAGAATTGGAAAAAGATGAGAAATAAGTTGAACTTCGGTTTAGAGTTGTGTAAAACTGTGAGTTGTGTAACTGGGCCTTAAAGATTGAAAATTGAGTCACTTTGTTCAAGATTGGTTCAATTTTTACTTTTTAAAGTACGAAATTCTTCAAAGAGTTTAATAAAATATAGAATGACAATCAGGACTATACTACTACTGATACTAAATAACTGTTGTTTTGTAATGTAAGCAGAATGAAATAAATTAAACATTATTTGTATACTGTAGAAAAAAGTCGTTATTTTTATTAGCATATATAATATAAGCAGTTTTTCAATGAATAACAGCAAAATACACAGTGAACTATTGTCATTGAATCTTTAGAAATCAACATCATTTATAAATGCAAAGATATATAATGACACAAAGATATACAATGACAAAATCGAAAATAGATACTCGATGAATATCAATTAAATGAATATCAATTAAAAATACACTATTGAAGCATTTATTTCATTATAAGATAATTTATTGAAGTTATATTCAGTTCTTTTAGCTGCGAAAAGCTCTTCTAAAGTGGTAGAATAGTAAAGTATAATGGGTTGTCTTGCAATAGAAAGCATCGATTTCATTTTAAGACATTTGCATACTTTAACAATAATGTGGAAACAGCTAACTGATGTCAATTGTTCCTTTAAAATAAATGATGTTACACGGTTAATTTATCTAGCATAATTAATATTTATTTTTAACACTTCACATATTCATTGCCTCCAAGTTATATATAGTATATTTAAAGCGAAGCCTTATTAAAGGGCCTGATGTACAATAATATATTTTGTCTTTCTGCATCGTGATAGTAATCTTCGCTTAAGTTCTTTCGTGACTACCTTCCTCTAACAAAACGCTTCTGCGCCGATGTGTATAGAATATATAATTGTATGCAGAAATATGTACGATCTGTGGCAAAGAGAATATTCTAGAGCTCCCTTCTAAGAATATAGAAAAAAGGAAAAAGAATAATGAAAACAGAAGAAATACCGGTTGTATATCGAGATTTGTTTGCGCGTCGCGTACTCCAACATGTTTCAATATATATATATTCCTATCATAGCTCCTAAGCGCATTTGAGTGAATAGGAGAGCCTCACAGGGAGAGAGTGACAAATTGCATCACGTGAATGCTCACGTCCAATCACGACAGGGTTGGTCACGTGACCAGATTTCTCCAATCTCTTTCATGCCTATGGAACTTTGATGCCAGCTTGATTTCTTTCTGTCTTCCAAACACAGAAACGTCCGAACGCAGCTATATATCGATTCCTTTTCATCCCTTCATATGGTCAAATTATCATAGAAAAGTCGTCGAGAGCAGGACAAGTAGATACACTCATGATAGGGGAAACTGGGCATGAAAGAGCCATTTTTTTTTCAAAACATAAAAAAAAAATTTAATCTAATATTAAACAAATATAATCGCTTTTTTGCTTAAGTGTACATTTATCTATAAGATCCATTTAACAGAAAAATAATATTTAGTCATTAATAGAGATTTAATCATCATTTTTCGTGAAAAAGAAATTCAACTCTTCCAAAACAATGTGATTTTGACAAAGCCATTACCTGTTTTGAAAAAGCCAAGTATTAAATTATATAAGCTTTAATACAAATAAAATCAAAATGTTATCCTTTAACAAATATTATTTTTTTAGAAAATTAATAAATCTGTGAAAAATGGAAAATATAATATTTCTAATTAAAAACATTGCGAAAGGAATGAAAATTTCTCTTATTGTCACATGAATTATGAGCCCAGTCAGAATTTGCACTGATATCAGTCTTCATTACTTTAAAATAATCTGAGCTAAGCCCAAGCACACTGCCGTAGCTATCTATTAAACATGATAAAAAGAATGAAATATAGAAGTTGAATCGGTAAAATGTTTCAGTATAGCTTAACCTAGCAGTAACATAATAATCTACAAACCAGAATGCTGTTTTATAAAACAATAAAAATATACGAAAATCTGTTTATTTACAATAAATATGCGCAGAGATGCTCCTCGAAGAAGACTGCATTTAAAGACAATCTTGTATAGAAGTGTTCTGATAGAATGTTCATATGTGTTCATATATTGACGCCACGCGACGTATTGATACCAAGCGAACAAAAATGGACTGAATTGTACTGAAAAGAATATTCTTAGATATATAATGAAGAAACCAGGCAAAGCAATAATAGAACTGACTTTTTCATAGCTCTCAATACTCTTTCATAACATTATGCGTAAAAAATCTAATTATAGAATAGCTGATGAACCAAAATAAACAAAGAATTTGTAATTATAGTTACGTCAATGTATAGTGTTCAATAAAAAAAAATACTTTTTCTAAAAGCTAATCATAAATAAATGAAAAAGACTTCGAAATTTAACTTAAGAAACGTACTTTTTGTATTGATAAATTTGCATCTTTCATTACGATAACGTCGTTTTGACGATGACTGTCAAATATTTATGGACGATGACATAGATTTATTGTTATCAAATGAAAATATTTTTTAATTTTTGATGATATTCCATTAGTTGAAATACAAAATGATTCTTTCAAAATATTTCAAAATGTTTCTTTTATGTCTGCCCTACTGAACCTTATTGTTATGACTCCGATGACTAAAGAAAAAAAGATTAGGCAATTTTTTTCACAGCGTGAAGTGTGCTCGCAGAGCATGTGAGAGAAGTTGCTGTTTTTTTTTTTTTTTCATTTTCTTCTTTCTTTTTATATTTTTCCATATTATACCGTAGAAAAAATGTTGAGAAATCGCTTGCAAAAGGTCCACCGCGCACAAATACCGCGCATAAATCTTACAATTTATTTTCTTTTTCTTTCTCTCTTGATTGCTCTTATAATAATCTATTAATTAATGAACAGATACTTACCTATCGAAAAAGCGCTATAGATAATTGACAACTTTTCGGTAATGATCAAGATCCGGACACGCGTTGACACCTCGATTTCGAAGCTGTTACACAAATGTATTATATTATCAACAATGTTACGATATCTTTACTCGCTTATCAAGCTTAAGATTACCGTAACTTGTGTTAACATAACGATAAAATGTATGCGATAACAGTTCCGATGACTATAAATCGCGCTAGATGTATATCCATTAACGATTATCGCTGACGATCGGCAACTCGGTGTTATCCTCCCCTGTATATCGTCAGTGCTCTCCTCGCTATACTTGTATAAAAGTTGGTTAGAGCTTCAGCATATCGGTTCTTATCGAATTATTCATTTATCTAAATATAAATAGATCAATAATAGAGGATATTACATTGAGCCATTTATCTCGGCTTCGTGATGTTAAGTGTCCTCGTAATTTCTTCGAATTTTACGTTTAATACCAGTTAAAAGGTCTATCCGACAAGTTTCGCACGCGTGTTAGATAACGAAATATTTTTTATTGTGTTCTTATTATTTATTAACCTTTAAATAAGTAGATGAGTGGTTTAAAGAAACACAAGTTGGTAAGATGAGATGCTGAAAATGAATTTTAATTTTATAGATGTATTTTTACTATATAATTTATTATGTTATAATTTATTATAGTTAAATTTACATTAATTATAGTCTTATGAAGTAGAGAAATGTAAAAATAATGAACTTTAAGACTTCTTTGACATCTGGGCATTTTATATTTTTTTCCAAAAGATACTAAAATTTTAAAAACAACTAAACTTATAGCATTTTCTCTTGGGAGCTACACTGGGTGCAGCCTCGCACTAGTTGCGTGTAAACGCTATATTCAGCTACACTAGAGTGGTGCACACCATGTGCTACGTTATTATTATGCTAAAACTCTGTTCCCGCTTGACTTCCATTTTCAAATTTTAAATGTTACACTGGCTCTAGTCCCTTTGAGACGGTGTAGCAAAATCCCATTTCGTGCGTAAAATTTGCATTACACCGTAGCCACGGAAACATGTACACCGAATGAGTTCGCTTACTACTATGGTACACTGTCTGAGTGTTGCACTAGGAGGCGATAGTGCAGCCAAGAGAAAACGCTATTAGAGTATTACGGCATGCTATTTAACCGAAAGAAAAGACAAATTAGCCTTCGATTATTCTGCCTTCTGCATTTATTATGTACAGCAAGGATGGAAAAAGGATAAACAAAATATTGAAGTGGATTGTTTGAAAAAAATGTTTTTCTCTTTAGAGTTTTTATTTGATTTTAATTTAATTATTTGATTTTAATTAAATAATTGAATTAGTCATTTTAGGAAGCCAATTTTTATCAAAAATATATATGAAAATTTGTAATTCTCTCAAAATGAGAGAAACATAATTTCTTAAAAAAAAATCACACTCAGGCATTCTTTTCTTATAGATATTATTATAGATTTTTACTGGAAACTCATTCACATGGTCAATAATAATTTTTTTTCACATTATGCCTGTAAAATAAACAATGAAGTCTATCTTAGCATAATGAAGAATATCTTAGACTATAATCCGTTATTTTATGACGTCTTTAGAAGTGCGTCATTATTTACAGAATTTTTTAAAGAAACCTACGTTGTACAAATTATCTTAATTCATTTATTTAATAAGTCCATTTTTTTAAAATTAATTTTATTTTTGGAAATAAGTTTTAAAGTAACTTATATTTCACTTACTTGATGTATGAGACAATAAGTTATTTTTTACATATTTTTAACTTATTATCTTTACTTATTTTTAGTTGTAAAAAAAATGGAATGGTCTTTTTTTTCTCCGAAAGTTTTTAGGATTTCTAAAATGATCGTTTCAATTGTTATAAATTTAAAGAAAAATTAATATTCAAATCAAGATACAGGAAGGTAAAGATAATCATCAAGAAATATTATTGTATAAATGTTCCTTTTCTTTAATTGTATTTATACACAAGAATACTAGAACACGTTGAGTTGCATGTCTCAAGCAACCGGTCTAAAACTGTTTAGATTCTTCGCTTCCGCATAACTGATCGATCAACGAGATTTTATGAACGATGCGCGTACCTGTGTCTTCGCGATCTCCAATGAATCGAAATGAATTAAATTCATCATTTCAAGTCGCATTCATATCCGAAGCTCCATCTTTGGCGGATGCGTACCTTTAAATCGATTGAACTCATACTTATCGAACTTTAAGGTTTTAGGCTGTAGTTAAAATCATCTTGCTTGCTGACTGGATGCACATTTCTTTCTTGTCTCGATAAAAAACATAGCGTGGGAATTATTCCTTTTTGTCATCGGAAAAGGCTAAAAAGTGTCGATAATGCAAGATGCGCCGAGAAATCGGACATGTTTTCGTTCGTTTGTTCAATATAAAGAGTCGCCAATAATTGACACCTGACGACGTCAGGTCACCTACGGTGATCAGGCTACCTGACTGACGTTTCCTGTTCCCCGCTGTTAATGCTAGCCACGAAGACGACGAAGACGACAGCGACTGCATGACGTTCCATTCGCCGGGGCTAAACATAGAAACGATATTAAAAATACCGACACTCAGCGCGGCGCGACACTAGAGCGAGTATCTTTCCGGCTTCGTCATGTGGAGCACTTATTACGAGACAAACGCGTATTCTAGTCGCACGTCTCGCGCTTGCGCCTCGAGTTCTCCCCTTTCCTCTCTTTCTTTTTCTCTTTCTGCGTACGTATATATGTGTAAGTGTATTTGTCGTACGTCATTAAATTTAGATCCTAGAGTTTACCGGCGTCAAGAGATCTTCACGACACCTGTTCTTCTTTTCTTTCGGACACCGAATTATACTGGGTCTGTTCTTCTTTTCTTTTGGACACACTGAATTATACTGGGTCAGTTCTTATTCCTGCACTACCTGAACTGATGTACATAATACAATAAGTGAAACAAATATACGTTTTATACCGTGTGCACCAGTTCAGATTGGAATAAAGAACAGATCTTCTACCAAAGACATGAATTGCACCATTCATGTATAAAATTGATAAAGAGAGATAGGATGCTAGTCTCTATTTCTTTTTATTCAACCAATCACAATATAAGGAAGAGATATTCCTTTTTTTGCTAACTGCATTTCTTATTATAAAAATGAATAACGCTATTCATTTTATGTCTTTTTCTTTTATGTCATTTTCCTAAAAAGATACGAAAAAGAATGGAAATATCTATTTGAACTGCAAATATCCTTTCTCAATTAGTATCATTTTACCTGAAGTACTGGAATTTATTTATAATTTTCATCAATCAGTTCGTTTCCCGTTGCTAGTCTGTATTTAAACCGTCTCGCAGCGATTGTAGAAGTGAGATGGGAACTAAGCTGAAATTTATAGTCGAAATTAATAGTCGAAAGTTACAGAAATAAATGCGTCGGCATTGGTCCGAATCAAAAGAAAAGAATTGCTTATTCATTGGAAAGAACAGTTTGTTCATTGGAAATGTTCTTCAAAGCTGTTTCTTTAGTTATGAAATCTTCCATTCCTGGCTTCTTGACACTAAAAAGGGTCGTGCGGGTTATCTAGCTCAGAGCGTTGTATATTTACTTTTACTTCTTATCATCGTCTACCTACGATATCTTCGTCTCGTCAGAACGTTTAGATCTTTAACATGAAGTGAATATGCATAACCGAATCGTAAAGAAAATCTTAGCGAGAGTTATATCAAAAGTTTCGCCGTTTATTAATCGATAATGAAATAGATTATGTTTTTTAAAACAAATTTTTCGTAACTTAAAAAATCAAATATATTAATACAAAACAAAGTCTCATGTCATTTTTTTGAGTAAAATACACAGTTCTTAATGTAAGAACCATTAACATATACTCGTTATTGTTAAAGTTTACTTTAACTGTAAATTTCGAAAAATATAGTTATATACAGTTGTATACGATTTCCTAAATTGCAAGTATTTACCAAGACGATGTAGATCGTTTCCGTGCAAAATTACTTATCTTAACGTTATCTGTACGAGCATCGTTGTAACGATGCGCTTATCTGTTACAATGCTAACTAGTGTAGATACGCGATAAATTTCAACGGTAATAAATAAAACCGCGAAACTTTCGCCTGGCGAAAGCTTTCTGTCATTTGTTCTACTGTTCGACAAGGAGCGCGATTAAATTGCAAAATTTGATTGTTGATGGCGTGTTACATTGTTCGATTGATGACAATTGGCGCCTGCTGAGTAATATTTTATGATGTTGTGCTTGTACGACATTTATAAATAGAGCCGGGCGTCGAAAATCGGCTTCTGGCAATTTGACAGCGAAGTCTCCTCGAAACGAGGGACAGCCGAGAGATCTTTATTCGTTCTCGAAAATCTTGCATTGAATCGGAAAAAGAAGTTTGAGTCGTGAATCATTATAGTTCCTCCGTCTCTGCGACGTCTCGTGCTTTCCGTATAATATATTTTTCAACCCGTTAATCTTACGAGTGCGCATACACACATACTGCTAATCGGATAGTTTCCTTGACATGTTTCGGTCATTGGACTAACATGAGAGATCTATTCTGTCATCTCGTCGTAAATCGCATAGTGATGCCAACAAAAACTTGCCACTCATATTTTTCCACCCAGATACCACGACTTCAATATAATTATGCAACTTTCTATAATAGCCGCCATTTGTCATTTATCTTTCAATAAATCGAATTAAGTTTAGGTGTAGCATCAGATTAATTCTGTAGTACGAAAATGCTCCACGACAAGTTTCACGACCGTGAATTGTGATTTCAATTAACATTCCTGTCGAATCGTTTATTATGTGTTTATTATGTAATAATCATTAATAATAATTACTTATATAATGATTTCAGCAATTCCATTTAGATTTTAGATTTCAAGACTGATAACGTCAATACTTAATTAATTAATTGAATATCTTAATGCAATCGTTTTATCATACATTTTAAGGTCTGTTTTTTATTACTGCACTCTCTGAATTGCACACGGTGCAATAAATTGGAGTGAAACAAACGTATATTTGTTTCATTTCAACTTATTGTATCATATGCATCAATTTAGAGAATGCAGCAATAAAAAACGGA
>Ga0157364_1002085_pt1 | contig 18115 bp, 15 predicted proteins | sample AttsexASBM2_FD_111476 | JGI IMG/M metagenome (GOLD analysis project Ga0157364, IMG submission 111476) | Fungus gardens microbial communities from leaf cutter ant in Ribeirão Preto, State of São Paulo, Brazil - Atta sexdens ASBM2 | ecosystem: Host-associated > Fungi > Mycelium > Unclassified ...
CATAGGGATTTGATGTTGTATTGAAGTTAAACATGTCTCAGACATGTTTTGGAGTTTGGGATATGACACAGATGGCCTAAATAGGATGTAACACTCTATACTACAATATCCTTTTATGACCTGTCCACACAAGAGAACAGCAGTAGCTCTAAAAGCACTATTTAGTATAGAATGTTTTTCTTAAAGCAGTAGTTAGTTATTTAAGTTGTTAATAAATAGTATGAAGTGGGACTTGAAGAAAACTCACTAGTACATATGAAGATTAGGTCAAATTCTGAGTATAAATCTAAGAAGGAAACTAGTACTAGTTCTATCCTATCTCTATATATATATTCTCACTTCTTATATTTTTTTCATTCTTATTATTAGATAAGGTAACTTTGATGCATAGTCTATATATAATTATATCTAATCTACTCTAAATATTATAAGTTTATGTAAATAAAATCATCATATCTTTTATAATATATGATATTATTCTTTCATGTCACATGAAATTGTGACCATGACTATGATATGTATGACTTGTTGGTAATGATTGTTATCTTTTGTCATATCATGCTATCTCTTCTAAGTTCAAAGTAAGAGATAAAAAAGTTCAAGTAAAAATAAGCAAGACTTAAAATAAGAGACTAGAACTGGAAAGAAACAAGGCTACTGTCTTTGGTTCTAACAAGTATTTTATGTGTTAAGAATACTACTTCCCATTCATTATCTTTTTTAATTCATACATTATTATATTTCCAAATAAGATCCAATTTGTTAAAGTATTTTGCATTCTTGAGTTTGTCAATTATCTCTTAAATTAATAGTAATAGTGTCTTGTCCTTTATTATATACTGGTTCAACTTTATATAGTTAGATCTGTTCTTTTTTTGGAATATAGAAATATAATGTTATATATTTCAAGCTTAATTCCACTATAAGTTCTATTTTAAGTTGTTTTTTCAACTATTAGTTTAAAGCTTCATTTTTTTTGACTATCATCATATAGGCTTTGTATGGGTATATAAAAACTTCTGAGAGCTTACTAGTAGATCTTAAATAAATCATATTTAATTCTCTAAAATTGTGGAAAAACCTACTACCTGTCAGGAGTACAGTATGAAGTACATATATAGTACTAGCCAGATGTCAAAGCTAAGCTTGACATTGCACACTTTTAGTGTAACTGGTTTAGTAGCTGGTCTATTCCTAACACTACCTTGCTAAAATTTAAGTCTGCAACAACACTCAGGCCCATCATCAATTCTACAGATCTCTCATCACTTAAATTTTCAACTAAAACTCTACTATAACACTTCTGAATCTCTACTTGCTCTCTCTCTTCTCTACTACAACATTACAGACCTCTACTCACTTTCTTCTAGTGATTGATCTACTTTCTCTAATAACTGACCAATAATCTCCTACTGTTCAGAAATGTTTAAAATCACTATGTCAAAGTTTCTAACCACATAACTCTATCATTCTATAGTTAGATTTCTAAATATTCTACCTAATATTTTGCTTGATTAGAATAGACTCTTGGATATTTGGAGTAGGGGTTACCTCTGAGAAACTCCATTCTGTTCTCTTAGAATTTCCTTTTGATATTTAACTCCTTTGGTATATCTTCTAGTAGATTAATTTCATGATCTCATTCTCTTTGTTCTGATAACTTCTCAAATTTCTTTTTGTTAAACAAATGCATAAATAGTCAAATATATTCTGGTAGATCTTCTAGATTTGTTGGACCTAGTTTCTTGCCAATTTCCTGGTGTTCTTCATCCATATCTTCTGTTAGTTGTATTTTTTTGGTTCTTGATGTGAATGAAATATCTTGGTGCTGTATTTTGCACTTTTTTAGACATCTTGTAAATCGTATTATCTCTTTGTTTTAATTTACTTCTGGATTGTACTTAACCAACCAGTTATATCCTAGAAACATATTCATGCTATTTAAGTCTGTAACCACTGCATTAATTTTTTTTTCATGTGTCTATTGATTTCTAGTTCAAGTAGCATAAATATCATTACTTTTCCATTCTTAGTTTTATCTATATTGAAAACCTTGAATGATCTGTCCATAGGTTTTGTTTTAATATATTTTTTCTTTACTAGTTGTTTATTAATTCTAGTATAGATATATTCTAAATCAATTAGTGTCTTGAGCCATAGTTTCTTTCTATTTGATATCTTCATATTTGTGTATACATTGAGTTTCCTTTCTTTGTTATCTCTTTATTGTAGAATAACATATTAATTAAGAGATTTACTATGTATAAAGGTTCATTATATCATGTCTACTTTAAACCTCTGACAAAACACTTCTCTTTGTTGCTGTTTTCTTTGTCTGATTCTTTCTACATGCATTTGCTCTTTATATTCTGTCATAACCTACAATTCTTTGTAAAGTGTCCCACTTTGTTGCACTTGTAGCACTTTCTAGTTTCCACATCACTCTTGTAAGGAGATTAGTCTTACATTGAGAAATTGTAAGTACTCAAAAACTTCAAATAATATTTGGGTAAGATATTCTACTATTATATCACTACTGTATATATTATAGTAGGATGGTCTAAGCACATGATCTATACACTTGACTAATCAATATTTACAACTATAATTAACTAAATAACTATAGTACTACTGTAGCAAATTAGTCCATTAGAAGTTAGTCTAGGTAATGACCAGTCTAAAAGTGTAGCTAAGCCTCTGTAGAGTGGATCTGGACTTACATTATTACCAATATCCTCTGACAACTCCTGATATTCTTCTTTAGCAAAAATATTATGTGTATATCATTGGTTTCAGCATTTATGGCCAATGTTTCAAACTCTATCATAAAGTCTGCAATATGTCTCTTTTCTTACTTGAACATTTTGATCTTTTATTTGATATCCACTACCTTACTCTTATTACTAAATGCTATCTTGACTTCTTTGACAAAATTGTTTTCTTTTTCTATTTGATTGATTTTCTTTTGTGCATAAATTTCTACTATGTCCCCTTCAAGTTGGGCTAATACTATGATGAACTTGTTATCTGTTGCTATAACTCTATTACTCTTGAGAAATAATTGGATTCCTCTTCACTAGTCTTCAAATTTTGTCTCATTATTGTCAAACTACCTTGGGTCTAGAACCATGTTTTTCAGTATGACTGTCTCATTATATACTACTGGTTTAGGTACTATTGATATCTCTTCTAATAATACTAGTTCTGTAGTTCTATTTCTATTTGAGATGTATTCTTCAGTAATTCTCAATGATACACATCTCTTCTAGTACCTCAATGTCTGTCATTCCTTGGCTGTATCTGTCTATCTTGTTTATCCATGATATTTACCATAATAATCTATATTTAGTCTAGTCTATTCTGTTCATGGTCTCTCTTACTACAAAATCATCTTTATTGCTATTCTTCTAATAGTTTAACTATTTGTCTATACTTCCACCACAAAGTCATTTCAATAGTTCTTTAATGGCCTAATTTTTATGGAATTCCAGTAGCCTAACCACTATGTACTCTCCTTTTACAAGATAAGCCTGATGGTGCTTTACTAAATATTATGATCCTAAGCTTAGCTCAAATTGCAACTAAGATAAAGACTTGAGGAATGAATAAGGGAATAATAAATTGGTAAAGCATAAGAATACAAGACTATATTTATAACTATATATATCTAATAACTATAAGAAATATAAGAAGACCTCCACTACTGGATGAGGCACTAACTAATATTATATGAGAATGAAGCAAGGTATAGTTAAATATGAGTTACAAGTGAAATAAACCCCAACACATATCTAATTTAAGATAGACATAAGATAAACTATTATTATTCATGAGGTATCAATCATAACATCTATGCTCCTGATAATAAATATTTAATTTCACTATATGCTCAATAGACCCTATTGAAGGAACTATTCACATTTCTTATATATATGAGTTTTTCTATTTTTTTTTAGCTTGAACCCCTGCTTCCTTAGAAACTCTGAACTTATAACTAGTTCCATTGTATTACTATTCAACAATGCCTCTACTATTATTCCTTCCTATATGTCAGTCCTTTCAAGCTCAATCTTTATTGTAACTTCTCTCAACATATCTCTATTGTCTAAGTTGTAACAGAATGTATTTTCCATTATTCTACTGAGTATTACAAACATATTATTACTACTAGAACCTAATTGAGGACTATTAGGTTCTCTTTCCATTTAAATTATTGTAGTGTTTGAATTGTTCCTGGACTCCAATCTTCTCTCTCATTCCATAATTCTCCAATTTCTACAGTTTGTTACTAAATGTCCAAATCCTCTACAACTATAACAATTTCTTCCTCAGTCTATCTCTATTGCATATTGATTACACCTTAACATGAACTCTGTCTGTTGTTGTTCTAAATGTATGGTGACTACATTCATCCTTTCTACTCCTTCTATTGAAGTAAGTTCTATTGGTACCTGCTATTGAGCCTCTTGTCTCCTTGGCCAAATCTGAGGCTGAGACAATTGTTGCCCTTGTGCTTTACCAGCATTTGCTGGTGTATTCATCCTTGAAGTCAAAGCTCTTGTTTCTCTCCTACTCCTCAATCTCTTTTCTTCTCTCTTACTTTCTCTTCAATATCTATTCAGATTTGTTGCCCACTTATATCACTGCTCAATACTTCTGGAGAGCATTCTGATTCCATCAGTTTCACCTAATTATCTCATTAATACTCCTCTTAAATTCCTTTATCAACAATTATCTCTCATACCCACTTCCTCTTACCACTCTCCTGAACTCTTATACAAATTCCTTCATAGTTTTACTACTTTGTTTTATCTTTTTCAATTCTGCTATCTTCATTATTTCATTGTCTTTCCTACCAAATTTTTGCTTTAAATCTGCTAAAATCTCCTCTACCATTGTATAACTCAGACTCCCACTTTTTAAATTCTCCATAACATTCTTCTTCTGTATATCTGCTAATTCTCTCTGTACATATGATAAAACTCACTGCACCTGCTCCTCTACCAAATTATTTCTTATCTTTATTCTAATAAAGTCTACATACTATAAGAAACATAAATATCTTCCCTGCTTTTTCATTAAATGTTTGTGGCTTGGCCACTTTTATATTTAACCTAGTATTAGATTAGAGGACTTTTGCTACTACTCCTTCTCCTACTTCTCCTGCTGCCAACAATACTTAGATCTGTACCTGCATTGCCACAAACTGTTCCAGATTATTTATTGTAAGTTATGCTAACTCATGTTGTAATATATTGGTAATAATGAAAAGAGTAAAGATATAGGAGGTGATAATGTATAAAGAGGTAAAGTAGAGCTAGTATTAGTCTTCCTTTCACATTTGTATTCTGAACTTGAATCAATCTCTGTAAGTGCTAGTAGGCTCTCTTCAAGTCTCACCTCATACTGTTTACTAACTACCTCAGCTACTGACTACTGCCCTAATTAAAATGTAAACTATTTTGTCTTAGAAAAGATGTTTTACACTATACAGTACTTGAAGAGTTACTACCATTCTCCTGTATAGACAGGTTACAAGGGGATTCTACAACATGAAGCTATTATGTGAAAAAGCTATCTAACATACTCACACAAGGTTTTACATCTATTAAGCACCAGTGGGTTTTAATGTAAAATAAACAATTAGACTTTCTCTGTCTAACTAATATACCTCTTAAGTCTAAAGTCCAGCTATTCTTCTTAACAAAAGAGTGGTATTGCTCCTAGTTGAGAATGATAAGAGAATAAGAAAAAGAATAGAAAAGACCTTAAGTTGGGCAGTCTTAAGAAAGAATATTAAGTTTTAATATTATGACTTAAGACTATGAAATAGGTCAAAGAAAAATCTTATATTGGTTTAATACAAGAGAACTTAATGGAGTTCCAGTTACAAAGTGTCTACTTTATATATACTAAGCTAATGGTTCATACTATACTAAACCTAGCCTATCCTAAAGAACATATAATATTGATATCATTGTTCTAGAACCTTTTATATTCTTATATAACATGTGATTGTGTGACTGTATCATGTGACAACATGTCACATTTGTAATATCACACTATTATGCTGAAGAATGCTTTTTTGTGAAAACATAATCTTCTAAGATTTTTAAATATATGAGACTTTTTTGAAGATATTAGTAAGACTTTTAGATGACATCTCAAATCTTTCTCAAGCAAACAGTAGTCAAGAGGTGGTATAGTAACTATTAACCAAACTAGATCTCAAGTAGAAGGAGTCTGAAAATAAGAAATATCACTTGCAAACAACTAAGTATAAATTATAGGCACTCATGAGAGAGTTTTACTAAGTTACACATGTTTGGATGGTCAAATAAGAAAGGCACTCATCAGATCAGAAGCTGACAGAGTCCAGAATAAAGAAATAAGAAAGAATAGCCATAAAAACAGAAAAAAAGAGAATAGAATGGGTTCTTATAAGCAATGATCAATTATTGGATTGATGTTGGGTTACAAATGAAAAAATGACCATGTGCTTGCAAGGTCTTAGAGAGCTTCATTCTCTAGTTTCATTATTTGTATTTTTAGAATAATATATAAGCCATGAGTAAAGGGGAGTAAGAAAGAGGACCTCTATCTGAATACTTCCACTTAAAAGCAGTTTAACTTCTATTTTATCAAATGAACATCATTAGTACTTACTATCACTTCCAGATAAGTTTTGGAGAGTTCTAGCAGTCTGGAAAATGCTAGCAAGATAAATATTAGTTGGTATTTTCAGTTGTAAAGTTTGACTTAAAAAACATCTTTGAAATACATCACCTGGAATAAATAGTATTATTGGAGACTCTTAAAAAGCTTTACAATCTATTTACTAGATTTTTCAAAGAAACTTGTTACACAGTATCAAATTTACTACTTAGAAGTGTGCTATTTAGGAAAAGCATTCATAAGCAAATAATACTTGTATATTCCTTTTAATATCCTTCCTAACTTTATTCTTTTGGATTCACAAGAGCTGTTACAACTCAAAGACATTAGAGTGGGTCAATAAGAAGAACCTTGTATTGGGTTAATACAAAAGAACTCAATAGAAAGCTCTTTACAAAGTAGTCTATCTTATATACCTATCCACATGGTTCATGCTAGCTACTATACATCCTACCCTAAAGTACCATGTGTAAGACATGAGGTCAACATATGGTGTACATATTGTATGATATCACTTCTTCTAGAATCTTCTATTGTTGTAGCAACCACTTGTCAGACCAGCACTTGTAGTATGCTTACTTCAGCAAAGCTCTCAGTAAGCTATCTAGTAGTGGGAATTACAAGAGAACTCGACAAGGAGCCCTCACTGCATTGCTCCTCTATTAATATAAATATAATGTGGTCCGTACTACAATAATGTATCTACCTCATGTCCTATTACTTATCCACCATGCTTCTATCTCAAGGCCACCATGCTATATACATGTGTCCTGATATTATACTCTTAATCTCCATTGTACATATGTGTACCATGTGTACATCATAAGGAACTCATGTCCCTTGATATCACTTCTAACTCTAACTCTGATCTAAACTCCTCTTGATTCTTCTAAACTATTAGTCTTTCTAGACCATTCTAGACTCTGTCACATGACTTCTAGGTCACGTGCTCTTCCTCCATCATAGACTAATAATTACTACTGTTCTATTTCTGTCCACTAACCCTAACCCTAAAGTCTGTCCACACACTCATCTTATAACATCTATGTTCTTCTATGTATCATATGACTTGTGATTGTTACTGTCACCATATCATGTGACTGAGTGATGTCATTACTAACCCTAACCCTAAGTTCTAAAGATAGAAAATAAAATAAAAATAAGAAAATAAGAAAAAGCTAAGTGATAGGATTGCAAAAAGCAGACTTAGTTTTTTTTATTTCTTTTCCTTCTTCTATTTTATTTTCCCTTTGTTCTATTTTTAGCATGCAGGGCTAGGATTAGAGACGGCATGAGTCATGTGACACAAAGAGGATTCTAGAAGAATGATGTCATACCACATAGAAACCTCATGGCTAACACATGGTTGTTTAGAGTAGGTTAGAAATGGCTAGCACAGACTATGAGGATTCAGTATATAAAGGTAGACTATTCTGTACAGAGTTCTCCATTGAGTTCTCTTATGTTACCCAATACAAGGTTACCTCTTAGCCCAACTCTAAGGACTTTGAGTTATAACACTAAGTCCACTTTTTGTAATCTTGACAAGAGCTCTTTTGAAAGTTTTATATATTCTAATTAGTTTCTATATTATTGTTTCTATATCTTCTATGGATTCCTAATACTGATAATATCTCCTTTAAATTTTTTAGTGTGTAGTTGAGAGCTAGTGTTGTATAATTCTTATTATATCCTAGTATAACCTCTTTTCTGCTTGATCTCTATCAACACTAACCCCCAATCCTAAGTCTGAAAATAAAATAGAAATACGAAATAAAATAAAGTAAATTAATTCCACTATTTTCAATCCTAATAATATAAGTTTATTAGTACAAACTTTACTGAAAAGAAACATATAAGTGTTAAAATTGAAGACTCAAAGTGTTAAGTCAATAAAAGAACCTTGTATATAGTTTATACAAGAGAACTTGATTGTTATAGTATACTTAGACACTAATAATTTTCTTTTCTTTTATCCATTTTCCTTAATATTTCTTTTTTATTATTATTTGACAATGAAAAGGCATATGACTGTAGTCATATGATATGTCACTTTCCCTGGGGCTATCCTCAGACTCCTTTTTGTTATCTCTATCTTCTTTTTCACTCTCTTTATTACTATCCTGTAAATCCTTCTTTAAATATCATCTCTACTCTACTATAGTTATAATCCTTGCTAACTAGGCTGTATTTCTCTCCTTGTTATAACTCAAAATCCTTAGAGTTGGGTTAAGAGGTAACCTTGTATTGGGTAACACAAGAGAACTCAATAGAGAACTCTTCTACAAACTAGTCTATCTTTTATACTACTACTAATAGTTCCTGACCCTACCCTAAATGACTATGTGTAGAACATGAGGTCAACATGTGATATACATATTAAATGACATCATTTGTTCTAGACCCTTCTACTTTGCTCTCTGTGTCTTGTGACCTAACCCTAACCCTATGTTCTAAAAATAGAAAAAATAAGAACATAAAAATGAAAAGAAAAGAAAATAGAAAATGAAATAAAAGAAACTAAGTCTACCATTTGTGAACTTGACATTATCCCCCTCTTAAGGTTTCTTTTCTGGAGAAACTGCTTTCCACCTTCTCCAATTCCTTTCCAACTTCTTTAAATATTCCTCTTCAAATTTTCTGTCATCCCACTCATACAATATCTTTGCTATAAACTTCCCTGGTAGTTCTCTCCTTCTAAAATCTCTCTCCTCTGCCATATCTATTTTTTCTTGTCTCCTAATTTCTATGTTCATTCTTCCTTCAAATTCTTCTAAAACTTCTCTTGCATTTTTCAGATTTTCTTTTCTTTCCCATGTATTACCTTCTGCTGTGAACCCTTTCCACTATACTAAATACTTCTCGACTCTTCTTATTTTCTTTTTATTCAAGATTCTTTTTACTTCCCATTCCTCAGCTCTCTCTACTTCTATTGGCTTTCTCTCCTCCTTTTTCTGCCTCTTCATCTGCTCTTTATACTGTACTATCCGGCTTACATTAACGACTGGATGTATTCTCATCAAAGCTAGCAGCTGTAGTTTGACTGCATTCAACATGACTACTTCTTCTATCTTATACAGCCCTACATACCTCTCTATCAACTTCCTTATGGCTCTTTTCTTGAGTACCAGATCTTTGGTACTTAATAACACCTTATCTCCCCTTTTCCATTTCTCAGTATCTCTTCTACTGTGATCCACATATCTCTTTATTCCCTCTTGTGTCTTTTTTAGTGCCACCCCTGCCTCTTCATGTACCTTCTTCATCCTCTCCATAAACTCTGCTGCACTCTCTACTTTTCCCCTTTTCCTTATATCCCCTCCTATTCTTACTTCTCTTCTGTAGTTTGCTATGAACAGAGATACTTTTGTTGTTGAATATATCTTATTATTCACTGCGAACTCTGCTGATGCTAACCACTCTGGCCAATCCTTTTGTCAGTGGTCTACAAAGAATCAGAGATATTGTTCTAACTCCTGATTCATGTGTTCTGTCTGTCCATCAGTCTGGGGATGGAAAGCAGTCGACAATTTCGTCTGAATATCCAACATTCTGTTTAATTTCTTAGTAAGTTCAGCAGCAAACTGCAGTCCCCTGTCTGACACCATGCTCTCTGGTAAGCCATGTAACCTCCACACATTGTCTCTAAAGAGTCTCGCCAACCCTTTTGCTGTTGTTCCCTCCATTGTCGCTACAAAGTGCATCATCTTTGATAGTCTATTACAGACCACCAAGATTGCATCTTTTCCTGCTACTGCCGGTAACTTGGTAATAAAATCTACTGATATATGTGTTTATGGTTTTTTTGGGACTTTTTCTAACTTTAACTTCCCTGCAACTTCTTCTGTCCTGTTCTTCATTTGTTGACACAAGTCACACCCTTCCACATACCTCCCTACTTCTCTTGTTACTCCTGGCCACCAATAGTTTCTGGTAACCAATTCCACTGTCTTCCATTTTCCCCCATGCCCTGCTATGGGTACATCATGGTGTAACCGAATGATCCCTACTCTCAGCTCTTCATCTTTTGGTACATACACCTTTCCTTCTTTTAATACCAATTCCTCTTCTGTTTTCCATTCTTCCCTTTGTATTGCTTTTACTCCTGCTTTTCTCATTTCCTCCACTATCCTAACTACCTCTTCATCCTTACCCCTGGTCTTTTTATCTTTTCTAGTATTTCTACTTCAGGTCCCTCTATTACTACTTCCTGTATACTACAAATCCAATTGTCCTTAATAAATATTTGGTCCTCGTTGTCCCTTTCTACACCTACTTTCCAGTCTGATCTCCTACTTAATCCATCTGCCTTCTCCATCCTAGTTTCCGGAATATGCTTTAATGTAAAATCAAATCTTGATAAATACAACACCCATTGTGCCTGCCTCTAATTCAACTTCTGTGCTTTCATAAAATACTCCAAATTTTTATAGTCTGTCCAGATTTCAAACATGGATTGCGGTCCCTCCAACAGATGTCTCCAACTCTCTAATTCTCTTATAATAGCTAACATCTCTTTGTCATAGATTTCGTAGTTCCTCTCCATTTCATTCAAAGACTTAGAAAGGAATGCCACTGGTCTCCATAATCTATTTTCGCACTCCATCAATAACACCCCTCCTGTAGCATAGTCCAATGCATCTACTTCCATCCTCATTTTTTTATCTAAGTCTGGTGCTGCTAACACCGGCTCTTTTGTGAATTTTTCTTTCAACTCTTTAAATGCTTCCTCCTGTTTTTCCATCCAATCCCACTTCTTATCCTTCTTCACCATATTATGTAGAGGCCTAGCTATAGATGCAAAGCCTTCAATAAATCGGCAATAATAATTCGCCAATCCTAAAAACTTCTGTATATCCTTGACATATTTGGGTGTTGGCCACTCCAATACTTCTTTCATCTTTTCCTCTTCCATCTTAATTCCCTCCAGTCCTATTACTACTCCCAAAAATCCCCCTCCCTAGCTTTCCACTTATACTTCTCTGGTTTCACATACAAATCATTTTCTTCTAACCTTCTAATTACTTCTACCACCAATTCATCATGCCCCTCCTCTGTTTCTGTCCCTATTATTACATCATCTATAAAAGCTACTACTTTCCCTATATTAATAAGGTCCCTTAGCAACTCATTCATCATTGCTTGAAAGGTTGCTGATGAGTTCGTCAATCCAAAGAACATTACTGTAGGTTCAAACAGCCCTTCTGGCGTTGTGAATGCAGCTTTCCACTCATCCCCCTCCTTGATCCTCACTTTGTTGTACTCCCACCTCAAATCCATTTTTGTAAACAACTTCTTTGTCTTAATATTTTCTAAAACATCAGAGATCAATGGGAGTGGATAATTATTCTTGATTGTCCACTCATTCAGATATCTGTGATCCTGCACCATCTATTTCTTCCCATCTTTCTTCTCCACAAAAAATACCGGCGCCATTTGTGGTGACTTTGATGGCCAGATATATCTCTTCCACAACTGCTCTTTCACAAATTCTCTTACCTCCTCCCTCTCTTCCCTTGATAATAGGTATACCTTTCCCTTTCATGGTATAAACCCCTCCTTCACATCTATTGCATGGTCCCACACCTTCCTCATTGGCATCCTTTCTGACTGCTTCTTTCCGAACACCTTTATCCATTCATAGAACTTCTCCGGCACTAGCTTCTTTGCCTCCACTTCTGACTTTGCTGCTTCTTCTTCTTCATCCCATATTTCCTATTCTTCCACCACTTTCTTTACTTCCATCATCTTTTCCCTTTTCTGCTTCCTTTTCTTATCTCTTTCTTCTCTCTTCCTCCCAGCTTCTTCCTTTGCCTCTTCTTTCTTTTGCTTCTCCCATTCTGATTTTCCTTGTACTGGCCTCCACTGCTTGCCATATTCTTTAGGGCACCTCGTCATCTTTACCTCCCCTGTCTTCCAGTCAATCTCAGGATTGTGGTGAGCTAACCATGGCATTTTCAAGATCACCGTCCACTTTTGTCCTCCAATAACATCTATTTCCGTCCTTACTCTATGTCCTTGATAGTAAATATTCATCTCCATGATATTTTCTATAGGCCCCTCCTTATTAAATGAACTATCCACATTCCTTACTTGCATCGGCCTTTCTAGCTTTTTTAATTTAAAACCCTGCTTTCTTGCAAACTCTGAGCTCATAACCAGTCCAGTTGCTCCACTATCTAATAGTGCTTCTACCGTTACCCCCTCCTGAGTATCAATCCTCTTCAGCCCAATTTTTACTGTAACCTCTCTTAGAAGTTTTCCTTCTATTTTTCTAACTTCTGTTTTCTTACTTCCCTTGGATTCAAATGTACCAGCATTTATTCCTGTAGCTAGTGCATTATATCTATTGTGAAAATCTAGTTAAGGGACTCTAGATTCTCCTCCCCTTTTAAAGTGTTCGAATATTTGTAATTTCCCTCAAACTCCACCCTCCTTTCTTCTGCTACCCTTCCCCTGTTCCTACAGTGGCAGGCCATGTGCCCAAATCCTCCACAGGCATAGCAGTTTCTTTCCCAATCTACTTCTATAACATAGGGGTCTTTTCTGAGAGGCACCCCTGCCCCCTGCCCCAGTCCCCTCACCATCACTGCATTTGTCCTTTCTACTCCCTCCATTGGAGCAGGCCTTATTGGTGCCTGCTGAGGAGGCATTTGCCTCCTCTACTACACTAATAGTCATAGCAATATCTGTCGCTGTTTCTGCCTTGGAGCTTCCCTCTTTTGTTCCTTCCTTCTCTTCAATCTTTCCTCCTCTCATCTACTCTCTCTCCAGTTTCTGTCGAGGGCCGTTACCCTCCTATACCATTGTTTGATAGAGCCGGGCTAATTTTTGGCTTTCATTAACTTTCTCCAGATTGCCCCATTCATTCCTTGTTTAAATTCCTCCACCAATGGCCTTCCTTATACCCACTCCCTCTTACTGCCCTCTTGAATTCTTGTACAAATTCTTCCATCATTCTCCCTTCCTGCTCCAGCTTTCTTAGTTCTGCTGCTTTTACTGATTCTTCTTCTCTTTCTCCAAACTTTCTGCCAAAAATTCCTCTACTGTCTCAAATTCTAATTCTCCTACCTCTAATTCCTCCAACACATTTTCTTTCCATATGTCTGCCACTCCTCCTTGTACATATGATAACACCCACTAGATCTGTTCTTCCACAGGCACCCCCCTCATCTTTGCTTTGCCATATAGCTTACATGCTGTTACAAATCCCAAGATATTTGATGGGGTCCCATCAAACACCTAGGGTTTTGCTACCTTTAGACCTGCTGCTTCTCCTCCTGCTCTTCCTGCTCCTTGCTCAGATAATGTCATAATTTGTTCTTGTAACCGCCTTATGATGGCAGAGTAGTCTGGTTGCTGGCTTATTTCGTATGATGGTGGTGGTGATGAGAACGATAATAGTGTAAGGAGTGGTGGAGTAGGCAATGATTGTGTCGAAAGGGCTGATCCCATGTTGGACTCAGCTTCCAACTCATACTCCAAAGAAGAAATCTTGGTAAGTGGTAGCAGGCATTCTTCTTGTCCTGTCTACACCGTCTACTGACTACTCCTACTACTGTTCTGAGGAAAGGTAAACAATTTTGTCCTAAGAAGGAGGTTCTACTCTAGACAACTGTTTTATAAACAAGCTGTCATTCCTCTGCGCAGACAAACCACAAGTAGGTCTGTAGCACAAGGCTGGTAAATGAAGAAGGTAGTTAACACATCCACACAAGATAGTACATTTGATGTGCACCAGTAGGCTTTGATGCAAGCAAATGACTAGGATTTGCCCTCCTAGTTGGTATACCCCTTGAGCCTAAGGTCCAGCTGTATCTTCTTGACTAAGAGGTAATATTGCCCTTTGGTTGAGGATGAATAGAAAGTAAAAGGAAAGGAGAGGGCTCAGTGTTGAACAGTCCCTAAAAAGTAAGATCGAGTTCTAATATTATAACTCAAAATCCTTAGAGTTAGGTTAAGAGGTAATCTTGCATTAGGTAACACAAGAGAACTCAATAGAGAACTTTTCTACAAACTAGTCTATCTTTTATACTACTACTAATGGTCCCTGACCTTACTTTAAATGACTATGTGTAGAACATGAGGTCAACATGTGATATCCATGTTGAATGATGTCATTTGTTCTAGACCCTTCTACTTTGCTCTCTATGTCTTGTGACCTAACCCTAACCCTATGTTCTAAAAATAGAAAAATAAGAACATAAAAATGAAAAGAAAAGAAAATAGAAAATGAAATAAAAGAAACTAAGTCTACTGTTTGTGAACTTGACACTCCTGGTCCTCTACCAAATCCCAGAGGGACTTTCTGACACTTCAGTACTCTTCTATTAGTTCTCAAAGTGCCTTTTCTATAGCACTTAAGATTCTATCATAAATAGAAATTATAGCTAGAGTGTTAGTGTTGGTGTAAAGGATACACTGCTGCTTGATAACAATACATCTAGTGCAGGTGAGAAAATAACTATAAAGAAGATATTATTAGTAGAGAAAAAACAAAAAGAAATATTTTACTCATTTTGAATTATATGCTAGATAGGATTGTCTGGCATATACATACCTCTCATAGGAGTTAATACTCCCTATCTTGACTACAGCATCCTCATAGTATTTTCCTGGCTAATTTTCTTTGATTTTCTTAGAGAGCTGTTGTCCCACCTTGTCTTCTGAGAAGATGGTAGTAATCTTCTTTTGTTTTGATCCTATAACCTGAAAAACCTCATTATCCCCCAAAATAGCAATATTCTTGGCTAATACTTCATTCCAGAGTTGTTGCAAATACTCTATCCACTTCTTTTTATCTTCCTCTTCTACAAGCCTCCACTTTTTGGTTTCTTTTCTTATCTTGGCCTTAGCTATCTTCCTTGCCTTCTGAGCAGCATGCTCAACACAACAGGGTTCCATTGCTTCTTCAAAGTGAATCTAGAGCTGTTGCTTCTCTTCATACCTCATTTATATTTCACATCATTGCTCTTCAAGCATTTTGACATCATTTTGAAAAATGTCAGAGAGATGGGAAAAGACATAGTGATATAGAAGAAAGACAAAAAAATTTCTTTTCAGTTTATGTATTATTGACCTAGGTATCTGGAAAATATATTCTCACAGTGATTCTGCCTTCCCAATATCTATTTTACAAGCCCATCTTCCACAATAACCACCTTTCTTGCAATACACCCTTGCAGTAGTAATATAACAATCTGAGTATTTTGTTTTCTATGGCAGAGATACCTCTATTCAACTCAGTCTCTCATAGTAGAGTTCTTACTCCTGTTAGTGTCTCACTACTGAAACCTCTACTTAGGGCAATAGGAGCTATACCACTGAAACTCTGAACATCTTCTATATTATCTCCTTGTATATAAGACTAGTAGTTACACTGTAATTTACTAGTTTGATAATCAACAAAGATAACTCTTATTGAACTCAATCTCCAGTATTCAACAGCAACACATCCATCAGTACTCACTTCTATCTTAGACTTCTTCTTTTCATCTAAAGTTGTGACCACACAGCAGTCAGATGACACAGCATATAAGCTGAAGCCAAGGTCATTCCACAAGTCTGCATATCTTCAAGCCAATCTTGTAGACTTTCAACTCTAGTATGAACTATGCCTAACAGAAGCAAAATTCCAATTACTGGAAATTTGAAATGTGATTGTTCTCTAGTAGTCAGAAAAAATTGACACTAGACCAGATATTTCCATGAAAGTCTATAGATGAGCCCAAAAAGCCTCAGTATTAGACTGGCTATGCATTAACAAGTTATCTAGTAAAGTAGAATTAAGAATAGCTAAGGATTGGGAGCCCAAGAAGTTTCTCCTAGCTATCATATCCACATCAGTGGTCTAAGAAAGTGCTGAAACATTTAGTATGTCATTAGCAGTGAAAATAGTTTCAGGATAAGTAATGGGAACAAAGGTTGATTTGACATGGTTTTCTCAAAAAAGATAGTCAGCAGAGCTAGTAAGTTTAAGGAGAGTAGCAACAAAGTTGGCCATTGCTATCAATAAAGATAATTAGTATGAATTAGGGAGTAAATACAGCCAGTCAGAGCACAAATGTTCAATCCAACCAGTGATAAGCTATTGGTATATATAAGGTATAAGAGAATCCTATAGGCATGAAACAATTCAGAATCAGCTCAATTCATAATAGGCCCAGGAGCAACAAGATGTCAGCTCACTAGTAGAGTTGGTCAAGTTCTTCTTATTGATAGAAAGCAGCCTCAAAAAGTACTAACTAGAGATTAAGACAACTGAAATCTATAACTTGTTAGAAGAAACAAAATTCACAGTAGTATGGTGCAGTATAGACAACTGGAAACCACTTATCTGTAGTGAATACTTTAATGAAGAGCTGAGGAAGTGTAAGCAACAATAGAAAACAAGTAATATTAATAGTAGTTTTATCTATGTAAAAATTTTACATCAACTATTTAATTAGGACTACTGATCATGGGCCATATGCTTACTAAGCAGAATACTTCATGACAATAGGAACACTTAGAGAGAATACTAGTGATAGTTGGTATAGAATAGTGAGAAGTGTTATATGCTAAGTCTACCCATCTGGAAAACACATCCCCATAGAATACTTCTTGTCAACATCTAATCCAAAAAAGCCCACCTTCCACAATAGCCACCTTACTTGCAACATACCTTATAGTGGTGATGCAATTATCCAGGTATTCCATCTTCCATGATAGAGATACTTCTATTTGACTTAGTCTTCCATAACAAAGTCATATTCCTGTCAGTATCTCAATACTGGAACCTCCACTCAGTGTAATAAGGGCTATACCACTGAAACCCTAAGTATCTCCTATAGTATGTACCTGTATATAAGACTACTAGTTATACTGTAATTTGCTAGTCTGATAATTGACAAAGATAACTTCTATTAAACTCAATCTCTGGTGTTCAACAGTGACACACCAATTAGTACTCACTCTATTTCAGACTTTTTCCTTCTATTGGAAATTGCAACCACACAACAGACAGATGATGCAGTACACAAGCTAAATCCAAGATCATTCTACAAGTCTACATATCTCTGAGTTTATATCACTAACTTTCACCTCCAGTGTGAACTGTATGTCACAAACTTCATTCAGCTTGTATCTCTACAACCAGTGGACCTATTTTCACAGACTAAGTTGTGCTGGAAAGCCCCAAATAAGGGCTATCCGCACATATGTGGGAGGTACAAAAGCAACAACAAATGACTGAGATATCAGGACATCAGTAGCTATAAAAGCTTTGTCTGCTAATATCTCATGAATGGCTGAACGGATTTGCACGATTGAACTTGCGTTGGGAAGTGCTCATCAATCCGTTTCCAACGATATATGATGCATCTCAAAGCAACAAGTATTGGTAGAGATACAAGCATATCAATGTAGTGACATAATTAGTTATCTTCTAAAATTAGCCTGA
>Ga0157364_1002086_pt1 | contig 18114 bp, 22 predicted proteins | sample AttsexASBM2_FD_111476 | JGI IMG/M metagenome (GOLD analysis project Ga0157364, IMG submission 111476) | Fungus gardens microbial communities from leaf cutter ant in Ribeirão Preto, State of São Paulo, Brazil - Atta sexdens ASBM2 | ecosystem: Host-associated > Fungi > Mycelium > Unclassified ...
TATAAAAAAAAAAAAAAAAAAAAAATATATATATATATATATATATATATATATATATATATATATATATATGTATATATATGTATATATACAATGCAAGATGCAGTGTAGCAACTGGAAATCGTTATTCCAAACGATACAAGGGAACACCGTCATTACGAATTTCTGATTGCCATACCTAAATTATTTGAATTTGAAATCAATATATTTTCTCAAGATATTTCAGCGAGATCAGCCAGTTATACGCGTCTAAACGCAGAAAAACGCAAGTGGCACAAGATCATCCTAGCTGAAATCAGAAACAGGAACAAGAAACGATAAGATGGCACAAAACTCAAGCCACGTGCCACATGGACTACGTTCGTTTTAGCGCTTACAGCGCTTATGAGCATCAATTGTCCTCGTTTAATATTTAATAAGGATGAAACGACACTTAAAGCGTTGTAAGCGCCAAAGTGAACACAGCCATGGTCCATCAGTCCAGATTTGAAAGACACGTGCGCGCTTTTTTTAAAATGCTAAATAATATAAAGGATGTTTTTCATTTCTTTTTTTTTAAAGGAAAAAAATTTCTGGAAGTCACTTTTTTTGTAAGTCAATGCGAACATACACAGCCTTTATTTCTGATATAATATAATCATAAAATAAAAGTAAATTAATATACATAGTGCGATATATACCCACATTCGCGTGTGTATATATAAAGCTAGAAACAGAATAGATATGGGTGAATAGAAAATCCGAGGCGCCTGATGTACCAGACAACTCGTTCTTGTGACTTTTGATCGAAAGAAAAAGAATAAGATTAAGTATTATCCGTATGCGTGATATAAAGAATGCGATCCACTTAACATAATGTAAATGCTTTGTTAATCAGAAAAAAAGAATTTTACGAATTGATCAAAGAATGCTTCAAAGTATTTGCAACGTGAAATGGATCGCACCTAAAATGTAATAGATGTGTGTATGTATGTGACGCGTTGGACGTATGTACAAATATTACGGGATTACATTTTTTTCTACGTATACGTATATATAAATGTATGTACATCATATTTGGTATTATATTATTTGGTAACATAAAGCACGAATGTCTTTCGCAAAGTAAGAACGTAAAAAGCGAGTTCACGTTCCTCACAAAATTCACCGTTAGTCATATCAAATTTCTTAAGTAGTAAATCGCGTCATAAGGATATCCTGAGACTACTGGATCTTTTTCCTTTAATCGATTTGAAGTCGATGTTTCAGTAGAAAGAATGTACTATGAGATTTCGCATATTATTTTTAAATTTCGAGCGAAATTTAAATACAGATTTTTTGAGTTCAGAACATCACAAACTTGAATGACAATCAACATTATCAAAGATTATACCGACATTCTTGTTGATGGAATCCTCTTCGAATCGATCGTGATTTCAAGGAACATTCCGTGATCCCGGGACACCATGTATACATTTCAACGCGATATGTATATGATATAGTAAATGATCATGATGATTTATACAATTGTACGCTGGAGAATGCTGTTGCAAAACTATATAATTTTTTTCGCTTCTTCGTTTAGAGTTAATATTAAAGAGCAATGTTAGATATCCGTTAGTACGTCGCAACAAATTTGATCGAGTACCGTTCCCACGCAAATAAATCAATCGTATCGGTTACGTATTAATAGCATTAGTGCTATCCAATGTATTCACGGTCACCTCCTCGGATTCCGCAACGGATGGATTATTGTTCAGTCCGGCCTCGGTGTTGTAACCCGAGAATGAACAGGCAGGTGCGCTTCTGGCTTGGCTCATCGTGGCTTCGGGTAGGAGCGATGTACGTTCAGTCGCACTTCCCCAAGTCTGCTGATATGCACCACGTCCTCGTATTCTGCGGCTTAGGGACGAGCCGACAACACCCAAATGTTCCTTTATGTCATTATGCACGTCAGAAACGTCCCACATTGCTCTGTAAAGATAAATCAAATGCATTAATTTACAGAATAAAGATATAATTTCAGCACCAGTGTCAAAGTAAATTTTTTAAAATTAAAATAAACAGACAATTTGTTTAAAAGTATCTCATAAGTAGTATTTATTATTATTTATTAACCTAAATGCGTCCCACCACGCTTGACCCTGTGCCAAATTGACAAACGGTTTGTAGGAGAAGCTATAATGATGTGCCACTGCGGCTAAAAACATTTCTATGCAAATTAGGAAATCCTGCAATTTGGATGATATATTCCTGATGTCATCTGAGTTATCAGTATTAAAAATACTCGATATGACGTCAAAATACACCAAAAGAGCTATTAATACTCCTTGACTGTAAATAAAAAACATTATGTATTTTTCCATCTCATTTTCAGAATGTCTTGAATCAAAATATCATGGTAAGAAAGTCCTTAAAAAAATTAATTAAAAAAATATTTGCCATTTTTCATTCCAAATAACAATTTGTAAGACAAAAGTTTAAAAACTAGCTAATTATAGATTATGGTTAAACGACTGCTCCGTGAGTTACGCAATGGATCGCGATCATGAGCAGCCAACTGTTTAATTATAATCTGTAATTGGCCAATTTTAATATCTCAAAGCCTTTATATTTCAAAAATTGTTTGAATTTATTTTGTTGAGAAAACAGCTTTCTCGCTGTGATATTTTAATTCATGAATTTCGAGACATCTTTTTTTGTATATTTTTCTAACTTTGTGCGGACATTACAGCAATACCTACAAGAATGAAAAGAACACGACAGCTTTGATGCATAAAAACTTTCCAATTGGCTTCATTGGCTTCAAGGCCTCTACGTTGGCACGGTAAAAGAGTACCAGACAGTACATAGCAACGAATTGTGACAAATTGTTTAGAGCGATCATATATGGGAAAGCGACATTTCCTTTAAATTCACCTTCCCCATATACTCCATTCAGTTCGCATATGCTACAAATATAGAAATATACACTTAAATATTGTAACACACAATATTAGAAATACATATCTCTATCGATCAATTACTTACAATGATATTAAAGTTGATATAGGCCTAACAGCTGCATATTGTAAAATACCATGCTTGCACATGTGTACAAATTCTCTGCCCATCTCCCAATCGGGTAGGCAGCACAGAGGAAACATATGATGCACTTGAGGAGAAATCTCCAGTCTATGCTCTAACTGGTGGTCGGCGTTCAGATAGGCCAGTAAATACTTCATGAAATTATATATTACATAAGCTTCGTAGCATTCTCTCAAGCTGTCCACGTATATACTTCCTTCAGGAAATACCAAACCTAACCACTATACAAATAGAAAGCGTTCGTTAAACAACTGCGTATAATAAATAAATATTTGTATAATTTTGACGATACACAAGAAAAATTTGTAACTTTTTCTTACAGCATTTACTGCATAGATGGGTACCATCCATAATATTCTGAAACGAAAAATAAAATTTTTATATTTAATACTTGATTAAGAGAGAACTATTAAAACTAAATGCAAACTTTTTTAGCAACAAACAGCCTACCTTATTATATATTTTTGTAGTCTAGGTTGCGTATAGTATATCATGTGCTGAACAATCTCATAAAATGCAATAGGCAATGCTAGTAAAACAAAGGCGCCACCCACCAGCGCACCCTGATCTTGCTTCTTAAAGCCATTCTTAACAGAGTTGACTAGCAAGATTGGTACAAGTATAACAATGAGTAGTGCATATAGGCAGGTCAGCACAGGCAATATCCATAATCTCCAACGTCGGCAGATCGAAGCCATCATTCTCCTTGGATGCTTCAGGTGCCGTTACATTATAATTTCAGACTGCAACTGGATTTAGTTCTAAAAATGTAAACAATTACTAAAGATTAGATTTTATAATGTTATTTATATAATGTAGATCTTATAATGTTAGCAACAACATTAAGGAATCATCAATTTACATCGAAGCACTATTTACAATTAATTTTGGATAATTTGTAACTGTAATAAAATGTTAGAAGTTTGCAGATTCATGAAGAATATCTAGGTGCTTTCCATTTAATGACACAAGTATCGTTCAGACTTTGTTACCCATGGAATTTAAGAAAGATGGAATGACATTTATGTCGACTTGTGATTAAATGGAAAGTACCTTCTTTCACTTTCATAATAAATTAAATAGAGCATGTCATCAAATAATCCTTTGTTCATTTATTTCTTGTTCATTTAAGTAATTACTGAAAGACAGATTTTATTCAGTTTCTGTAGTAAATCTGTCATCATATTTCTCCTGTATTTCTGCTGACAAAAGTTGTAGCTGAATCTCGTTTTTGATGGAATTTGCTGTGTGAAAGGAGGCTAAAGTACTAAGATGCACTGGAAAATAAAAGTTTTTGGTCACGAAATTACGTATTACTTGATAAGATAGATATCTATCCATCTATTACTTGACCATAATTACAACGTTTACTTGTCGATAAACGATACGTTCGCTGAACTCTTTCCTTCACAGACGTTTACATATTTTTCCGTCCGTTACTGTCAAATGCAGCAGAATTCTTTCCGCACTATTATTGCGATGTACGAGAGAAAGGAAGACACGAGAAAAAGGGGGGAAAAGATGAAGCAAGATACCATGTGACGGCGGCGGGGGAAATGAATCAGCTGAGTGACAGCGTAAGTACGGAGCTTCCTTTTTAACCCTTCAGTTTCGCGTCGCCCGAGTATGATGCGCACGACGAGTGGCTCACCGTTTCACAGCGACGATAAATCGACGTTCCGTCGGCGCCAAAGGGTCGCAAACGTCACCGGCCGGAATACTACGCCGGCTCGATCACGACCGCGCTGAAACGCCGTATTCACGCACCCGCACCTCGCCGTGGATATGCTAATTTGACATTTCGCGTTTACTTTGCACGGCCATCGGTAACCGGAAGGTCGCGGCTCCCCCTCGCCGCTATTTCAGAGGAAGGGAGGCAGCGGTAATCAGTGTCGCCAAAGTGCGGACGAAAAATACTACGTCGGGACATAAAAGAGCTGCGGTGTTGAAAAGGTTCCCGTGGATCTCATCGCGCTGTTCTCGACCAAGGAGTGTCGCGTGAGCGGATAGGAGGCAGATCGAACCGGATTATTTTCCGTGGAAGAGCGAAATATCGTCGGGAATCACATCGCTCGACGGCCGATCTAGAACTTTTTATCGTCGTCACGCGCGTACGTTATATTGTGCAGGCGGCGTGGAAGGGGTATTTCCGGTTGAATGGCGTCAAGAGCCAAGCACTGTTGTCACATTTTGCCCTACAGTGTTTCAATATTTCGCTTTGTTTATGTTGCCCGTGGCCAACGGGGCGAGGACGAGCAGCCCGGCCGGACGCGTGAATTACGCTAAACGAAGGTGAGGGCGAGTGTATTTTTCCGCACACAGCGCGTATCAAGGCGCGGCTCATGATATTCAATGCGATCCGGGTGCAGTGACCTTGGTCTCGCTGTCAGTCCCGAAGAAGTATGTACCCCCGCCAAATTCAAACCCCGTTTCGTCGGCGCACTCGGCGCCCCGGCGCGGCGGCGCTATTTTTGGACCTCGATGGATCGTTTGGATTCGTGCAGTTTTTCTGTAGTCTTTTTGCGGTTATTCTGTCGTCTTGTTCAGAATAAAATTACTAAAAAATGTATCTCGTTAAAGTCCGATGTCAGAAAGAATATTAGATTTGTTTTTGTGGCTGAACTATAAAGTGTACGATTAAAATAAAATAGGCATATGTTTAATATACTGATGAAAGCGAGAAAGAGAGTTCTAGTGCAGTCTAAGTACACAGGATATAAGTAATATAAGAATAATAAAGTTCTATTGTTTAATTTTATTGTTAGTGGTATACCATCTTGTTATATATTGTGATGATCTTAACTAAGAGTTTTCTTAGTAAGGAAGAAATTAGAAATATTGGGAGCTTTCCAGCAAGAGACATACAAGTTGACACAAGTCCTTGTTCAATAATCAGTAAGAAACAAAGATAGAATAACTCTTATGTTGATTTGTGCCTCTGGAAAGCTCCCTTTGAGTATCTTCCATTTAGGCCAGATTGCACGAACATTACTTTGATTTTAAGTGAGGCTTAAAACTCTCTCTATCTCTGTCTCTTTTTCGTTTTAAAATGAAACAGAGAGAGTTTTAAGTTTCGCTCAAAGTAACATTGACGCAACCGGGCCTTAGTGACAAGTTGATATGTGTTCTATCTTTGTTACTCATGGAATGCAAAAAAAGAATGATATTTATATGTCGATTTGTGTCACTATTTCAAAATGGAATTACCCAATAAATGGAAATGTCCATTTCTACCAACATGGATTAACTTTAATTTTGGTTTAATTTATTCTTCTTCTTTTTTTAGAACTAAAAAAAGATGAAGAGTAAGTTGAACCAAGATTAAAGTTAATTTACATTGATGGAAACGAAGCCCAATTTCACAACTCATGATTAATTCTTAACCGAGGTTTTAACTTATTCCTCATCTTTTTCTAATGCTAAAATTGGAAAAAGATGAGAAATAAATTAAACCTCGGTTAACCGTTGTGAAACTGAGTCTAATGCTCGTTTCTACAATGTAGATTAATTTTAATTTCGATTCAACTTATAGCATATTCGATTTATTATATACTTACTTGATTCGACCCGATTCCGAGTCAATGGTCTGTTTTTTTAATTGCATTTCTTGCACAATTTAACTCTTCTTTTGTACCTAAACAGAACAGCTAAACAGTCATTGACTCGAAGTCGGATCGAGTTAGTAAATCGAATATGCTATAAGTTGAATCGAGATTAAATTTACTATTCTCTTCATCTTTTTCTTATTAAAAATTAGTTGAACTGAGATTAAAATTCATAGATAAACTGCATAGAAACGAGTATAAGCCACTTGGACCAACTCCGATTAACTTTAATCGATGGTTAAGTTCATTCTACAATTGCGTAACTGTAATTATGAACCATATGGTTGTGGTTCTAGAATTAACCAATCACAGTCAAATATGAAGAAAATATTCGACTGTGTTTAGTCAATTCTTACAACTATACCTTACAACTACGCTTACGCAATTGTAGAATGGGCTGTAGTCCATTGGAATTGGCCAATCGCATGTGTCATTAAGCGAAATGACAAATACAATTGATCAATTCCAATGGACTAATCATCGAGCAAAGTTAATCGGAATTCGTTGAAATAGAGGTCTTTAAAAAAAAAAACTTTGTAGAAGTAGAATATGAATTTTTTCATTAACTTAAATAAAAGTTACCGCATATATGCAGAATATGATATTTAATATCGTCACACAATATAGTTAATTATTTTATATAAATTTTCGTTATTTTATTGTTAAAGAACAGTACTGAAAATGTATTGTCTGTTGTTTTGAAAATTCTATTGTAAATGGATTCCACTATGATATTTCGGTGAATTTCTAAAATAGTTTCGTTGATTTAAACAAAAATTACTATTATTGTATGTACATAATATGAGAAATGATTTTAAAATTATCATGACAAAAGAGAGATTAATGAAGTAAATATTTGGTGTATATTGGAATTAATTTTAATCTATTTTAATTTTGAACTACTTTTAATTGAGAGAAAATAGATTTCTTATACTAATAGATTTTCCTCTATGATCCACAGATTTGGTATCTATAGATAAGTAAAAGTTTGTGAAGAACAATTATTAGTCGTTGTATTGAGAATACTCAGTTATGGAAGTTACAACGGAAGAGGCACAGGCTGTGCTTCTGGAAGGAATGGAGGGAGCTCAATATATCACCATCCAGAGAGCTGACGGAGAAGCTTTGAGCAAAGTACCGCTGTTAACTCTGAATGGTGAATTAATCTCCGAAGGCATGGTCGTGGATATGATTAATGCAGGCGTCGGCACAGACTATGGCACTGGCACACAGTATTATGAGGCGGACGACTTGCTGTCGCATGAATTAACTGAAGTTGTAATATGTTACTTAATGTCCGTATAACTGCACATATTTATACCTTACATGTAGAATGTGAATTGTGTGATGCAGGACGACCGTAGACTTGCCGCGGCCTTGGTCGCGGTACAGTTGCATCAACAGCAGAAACAGCTCCATATCCAGTCACAACACGAGGATCCGACTCTAGCAGATGTTTCACATCTCGAGACTCTGGCGCCAGTAAATTCGTACTCCATTCAAGCAGTATCAGACCCGACCGCCGCTCCGTCCGTGTATTCACCTTTGCAACTTTTCAAGAGGATTACGCAGAATGTAAAGCAAGAATTTATCAATGTTAAAAGCGAATACGACGTTGAGGTTTCCACGGAAAGCAGTGAGGATGCCACGTCGGCATCAGGTCCCAAGAGAACCCTGCCACACAAAAAAAGGATACCTCGGAAGCTAAAACAACAACAGACAAAAAAGAACGTGGTGCGAAAAGATAATAGTAAATCGGTTCAAGAGAATGTGGTAATTGAATCGAGTAACGAAGCTCAGGCTAACGTCTTTAAATGTGAATTATGTAGTTCTAAGTTTAGCAGTCAGTTAAAGTTCTTCGAGCACTTAAAGGTATATATATATATATATATATATATATTGCAGAGAATAATTAAATTTTTTTAATACATACAGTGGCTACCAAAAGTTTCGGCCATATAATTTTACAATAATTTTACAATAATTTTTGGTTAATTTGTTTTAATTTATATAAATTAATGAAATTCTTATTATAGTTAACTTAACATTTTAAGTATTAGAATATATTAGGCATTTATATACTAGATCTTTATTTGTAAAAATTCTTTATTTGAGCAATATAATAAAACTGCTCATTGGCTGGAAACTTTTGATAGCCACTGTATATATGTATCTTTAACAGAAATTAATAGAAATAGAAATAGTAATATAAAAAATAATTTTAATATAGGTACATTATGAACCAGTAAAACAAGAAACGCGAATAGCTCAAGCAACAAATACTAATATCTCGATAGTGCCGGAAACAGTTCCGGAAACAGTACACAGTTTAGAGAATACCGTGATTGAAGAATTCAGTGAACCTGAAGACCTTATGGAGGGTATTCGGAACGTAGGTAAGAGAGATAACATCTTTGATAACATTAACATTTTTTACACTTTTCAATAGAAACAACTATTACGAACTTGTTGATCTTTGCCGCCTGCAGTGGAAGAAACTGGCGCGCGTATCGACGACGAGACGGATCCTCCGCTATCCACTACGAACAATGAACCAGCTATGTGGACCATTACTGGCGTTACAGAAGAGGTACAACAAAGGGATCAACAAATAAAACCACCGGAAGTTAGTAATGATAAGAGTTCCAACGAGAAGGCAAAGACTGACATTCCACAAACGGCCAAAAAAAAAAAACCATCGAAAACACGAAAGTCAAGTGCGTATAATTCTTTTTTCCCCCAGAAGTTCTTGACGTGCTAAAGATATAAATTTTAAAGACAGTATTCTTTTATAGATGGTGAATTAACATGTGATCAGTGCAATCGTTCATTCCACCATAAAAATAGTTTAGTTTATCACATGCGATCTCATAGCGGAGAACGGCCTCATCAATGCGATATTTGCAGTAAACGTTTCTTTGCTGCCAGCGCGTTGAAAGTAAGTAGATGTTCGCGAAGTGTAAAATTTATTTTTGTTAATAATATGTAAAAATCTAAAATCCATTTTACTTCGACGAATAGGTACATAAGAGACTTCACAGCGGCGACAAACCGTACAAATGCGAAGAATGTGGGCGACACTTTCGACAATGGGGCGACTTAAAGTATCATTCGACGAGTCTTCATTCGGAGCATAAACAATATCAGTGTGAATATTGTGCCAAGGAGTTTGCCCGAAAATATTCACTGATCTTGCATAGGCGTATTCACACTGGCGAGAAGAACTATCGTTGCGAATATTGCAACAAAACGTTCCGCGCGAGCAGTTACTTACAGAATCATCGTCGTATACACACCGGCGAGAAGCCACATCCGTGTGGAGTGTGCGGCAAGCCATTCAGAGTACGAAGTGATATGAAGAGACACATGCAGACGCACAGCCGGCCGAAAACGAAATCGAGGAAAAATGCGAAACAAACAGAAGGTGACAAGGGAACGCAGGCAAAAACGATTCAGGATCTCGTGAGAGATCTGAAATTAGAAGTCGAAGCGACTGGTGTTGTGGAGATTGTCTCGCCAGATGATAATCAGGAGACTATATTGCCACATACAGGCGCTCGAAACTTGGAATACACCGTGACATCTACAGCAGATACTGTAAACAGGGATCCTTTGGAAGCAGTTGTGCGAACAACTGATAGTATGTGAGTAGATTCTGTTGTATATCTCGATCATAAGAAAAGAGCTTTTTTATATATTGTGACTATTAATTAATCTATTATGTTTCCGCAGGCAATATTTTTTTATGTAATCATGAAAATCTTAAAAGAAGAATTCCATTGCATGACAAGATTATTTATGGAATATCGACATTTAAACGGTCTGTAATGTAAACATTACATTTCATGAAATTGTTTTTAATAGCAGATTAAGTAAATTCAAAATGATTTCATTTTTTTTTTAAATTACGCTATTAGAAATGTAATCACAAGCTTCCTTTACATGTAAATGAAGCTCGTGGTTATGAACGAAATTAAAAGTATGAATGATTTAACTAAAATTAAGTTACAGTAATTATTTAAATATAATGAACGTGTACATTAAATTTCATAAATTTTCATGAAAAATACATTAAATTTTATGTACACAAATATACTTTTTACTTATAAATACATTAAATTTAATGTAATGTCATGAAATTAAGTTCAAATTGTATAACTTAACATTTAATGAAATTTAAGAACATTTCTAATAGTGTATGTATATATAATTTTATAAGATTTAAAAAACAAAATTTGTTTATTCGAAAGCAAATAATCAAATTTTTAAGTAAAAGTATTAATGTACTGTCTATAAGTAATTAATTTTATTAGTTTTCAAAAAAGTAAATAATTTGTGTGAGACCCTCCAAATAGATGATTAGATTTTACAACAGATCCAAGATTTCTGTGGCAAAAATATCATTTATATACATACATATAAATGGTACATGTACACATTATACTGTAATTAACACTAATTGTAAATGTACATTTTTAAGATTAGGATTGTACAATTGTATAATTTGTACAATTTAATTATTGATATATATATATACATATTATTGTGAATCAACGTTAAAAAATATATTTTTTACTTGAATGTGTTTATAGAAATGCATTGGTCCAATTCATTCGCAATCTCCGAACATCTAAATAGCTGCGGGTATTAGAGTCGGCACGCTCACGTCGACTTTACCGATGAAAATTTGTAAGATGGTAGCTAAGTCTTTAGATTCGAGGGCATCTTGGAGCTTCGCCGTAGCCTCCTTACCACTGATTCTGTTACATGAACAGTATTGTTAGAATTGGGTCACGCCGATAAGAATCTTATCTTTACCTTCGAGATCGCTTCGCTCGTTCCCAATCTACATATAAATCGGTAATGATAGCGTGCAGCCTGTTCAGGATTTCAGTATCTTTTACCATAAGCGATCTAATCTCCGTCTCTTTTTCCAACAACTCTTGATATTCAGAGCATAAATTCTCTCTCGGATTGGACTGGAGCTCCCACTCTTCGAGAGCATCCAGAATTTTTATTTTTTGGATTAAATCGTAGGCCGCATTCAAACGCGGAAGAATTAATTCCAAGACTCTAGATATGCTTCCTTCTGCTACCTCTGTGTAAAGATTTATGTTTACGATCATTTTACAACTTCGAAGAGAAATATGCAACAATCGCCAATAATTACCGCAGAAGACGTCTAGTTTTAGCTTTCGTTTCGTCGCCTCCTTCGTCAAGATATCTCTAAGAATTATGATAGTGGATATATTCTCGCCAAGAAAAAGCGCACTCCCTTTTCTGTAGTTTACCAAAAGATTAATGACGAATGCAAGGCTGCGATTTTATATTATAAACTTACTTATATTTGCATTTGAGAATTGTGCCGATGAAGGACGAGATATATACTAAAACAGCTTCACCTTCGTTAATATGAGGCCTCTCGGGCACGTCTGGTAACGCTAAAGATAACCACGCGTGCATCTGAAAAAGAAATTCATAAACAATTGTTTTCTCTCACAATAAAATTAACAAAATAAAGAAATGTACTTCGGCAATGGTGAATTGGCCATTTAGTTTCAATTCATTAAACGGACCACTGGATGTGATGTTATCGTCTTCATGCAGTCTGACATGCAGAGATAAAGCGTGAATAGGAACTGTAATTTTACGGCAACGTTTCGGTTGCACCTGAGAATTATCATAGATATTAATAACGTGAATTTTGGATTTGAAAGATAAAAAAATACCTGTAAAAGAAAAATACCTGGGACGTTACATAGATCTGCAAAGTACCTGGTTGACCCTCGATGGATCTTAGTCGCATTTCTAGACGATTTGTATTAATCTATTTACAAATGATTTTTCATACTTTCAGAGATATTAAAATTCAAAACGATTATATTGTTTTACATATACAGAAAATTGCATTTACTTGGCATCGATAAGTAGCAAGGAGGAAATTGCCCTCTATAGGATTGCAAGCGGATAAGCTGACCACTGCGCTGTTATTCTCTGTCTCTAGCAGGTCGATGGGCGTATCGGATTGTATTAGAATATTGTCAATCGACGCGTCTAATTCTACTGATAGGGAATACGAAGCATCTTCTTTGTGTAATTCCATCCTGTGAATTGATTTTTATTACAATTTCAGTTTATTCTGATTAATCTATTTTGTATTTATACTGTATAAATAATTTTGTTGCGGTTACTTATGATTCACTGCTAATATCAAGGGTGCTAAAGGATCCGGCACGAAATTGGCTGAATCTTTCTCCTCATTCAGTTTCTCTTGCAATTGATGTATTTCCAGCTTCAATCTGGCCAATCCGATATCGCTTTGTCCCGCTTCTAGTAAACCAGGAGGACTAGTAGTCAATCCGAATACTCGTCCTGAGTAAGTCGTGACGAGAACCTCAGGATAATTGGTGACGCCGATTATCCCACCGATGACTGTACTAATACTCTCGCCAGCATTCTACAATGATTTATTTCTTAACTAATATCCAATTCGACGAGAACTATAGATCACAATCACTTACATAATGATAGCGCAGAATGGATGATACATCTTCGTCAGGAAACGTATATACCTCGACGATTCCATCCTGCCGACCAACAAGGATGTCTATACCGTCTTGTAACTCGTATGTATCCAACGAAGTGATTCCTGAGCCTGTCGAAGTTAACAGCCAGGTAATTCGGAGAGTTTTGTTGCCTTGGAGAATCAGCAGTCCGACTCTACCATCCGCGGTACCGACCAAAACGCGGTCTCTCGAGTATATTTCTCCCTCTCTGAAACGAGATAAGAATATAAAATAATTCACTTGAAATGTGTGTGTGCTGTATGTGAAATATCAATAATACCTATATATGGAAAGCACCGTAGGAGCGCTCGGCAATCTTAAAACTGTTGGATTTCTTGTACCGTGCAAAACACGTACCTAGAAAGTAGAATTACATCGATGAATTAATTATGCATTCCTAGAAAATAACTCTATATTCGAATTTCTCTGTAAGTTTTTAGAACTAAGAAGAAAATTAAGATTTAAATCCATCGCAGAAACTTTACAAGAATAAAAGGATGTTTTAGGTAAAATCGCAAAAGTATTAACTTTTTAAGAAATGGAATGAAGTAATCGACGATTTTTTTTGTGAAAGTACAATTTTTTTTAACTAAAATTATTGCATTTCTCGATTGGAGTTTAAAAGACTTGAAACGGATCCTCGAATCATATTCAATGAAATTATTATATGACGTCTTACTGCGCAATCCGCACAAGCTAGTATAGCGTATACTACGTTGCCGTCTCCAGGTAAGAGCACAACATCATGCAAGGTCTCTCCAGTCAGATATGAATCGGCATCTTTGCAGTCTCTGTACCGATGATAAAGATCACGCGCGCACGCCGCAAGATCAGGACCGAGGACGTACCTATGAAGGACATTTCATAATAATATGATAACGGGATTGTGGACTATATCGAAAGTATCATCGTGGAGTTGAGCTGAATGTAAGTGAACTTACATCGCAGAAATCGGATCTATAAGACTAGTATCGAACTCTAAGAACAGCTTGCCCTTTCTCGTGTATCCTTTCACGGAACTGCCATACGCAAGGAAAATTTTATCCCTCAACATACCTATTGAGCCACCAAGAATCATTTTCTGAATTTTGGGGCCGGGCAAGGATTTAAATGATAATTGCAATTCACCCTTTTTCATGCCTGTTCAAGGAAGGATGATTTTATATATTTCTTAAATTTAGATTTTATAATATTTGTCTTATAATATTTGTTTCAACATTGACACATTAATATCAAAATTTTGAAGATAATTACGATATTAAAGTATCTCTTGACATTAATTGCAATATTGTCTTATTAGAATAATATTATTTAGTTATTAATTAATATGAATTAAGAATTAATATTATTAAATAATATTAATTACTTATTATCAATTAATTACTTATTTATTACTATTTATTACTATTTATTTGTTAAGATATTTTGTATTGTAATAAGATATGCACATTTATACCATAAATATGCAACACGCCGTCGTGATCTGCAATAGCGAACTTTTGTGGTTGTTTCATCGTCCCTTCATAAGGCGGAAATATGATGGTTGTGCCACGTGAGGTGACTCCCACCGTCGTATAATCTATCCTCGACAATGCCAATGTCATCGCGAATTAATCGATTGATTTTAAGACTCACTGATCAAGTTAACTTGATTCAAATTGCCATTGTTTATCGAATCATCCTAAAATATCAATTAGTGTATCAACTTGTGTGACACCTACGAGTTTCAGCGCAAAATAGCGACGATAGACTGAAGCAACAATAAAACAATATATCACGATCAATTCAACCATGGCAACGTATAGCATAACAAACCGATTTTTTTTAAATCGCGATAAGAATTAAAATGTCTATCAATAAAGACGCAATATTTCTCGGCAAATTTTTATCTCAAAATCAAATTTTGAATTTATTTGAATTTGGAATTTGAAATATTGTTATCCTAACAAAGCCGTCTCTCAAAATTCGTCGCGATGAAATTTAAAGACGAGATATTTTTCGGCGATAAATTTTTATCTCATGCGTCTAAATCAAATTTGAATAATTATTAATTTCATGCACGTGCAATTGCGAATTCGAAATCGAATCAAGATTTAAATTGATTTGAACTTGAAATCTCGAGAAGTATCGATATCTCGATACCAAGTCAAGACAGAAAGAGAGAGAGAGAGAGAGAGAGAGAGAGCAGGCTGGTTTTTAAAATGCATAGAATAGGGTTAAAACTTTCGTTAGGAATTAGAAATAATTATCGTAATATATTGGAAATCGCATGATGAATGATTGGGAATCGCTGTTATTTCGTATGATATTCTAGCGAGTATTAGCTACATTAGATAACGAAGTTACGCTAAAATCATTAGAACAACGGTTTGGAGAAGCCTAACCTAACTAATCATGAGCAACAAGACTACAAGTACTGGTGAGTATACTGCAATTTTTTTTATATTTTTCTTCGCAAATATCTCGCGATTGATTCAATCAGTTTTCAAGTGTAAAATTACATTGGGACGTCTTATATATAAAAGATACTCGCTCAGGGGAGATAGATCCCGTACAGGAGCAATTAACTGGTCGAGTACGGGAGGTCGGGAATTATGCTATCTGGAGCTTGTCTAGCTGTAAGCCAGGATTTGGCGTGGACCAGCTTCGTGATGACATCACAGAAACGTACTGGCAATCGGACGGACAACTGCCTCACTTGGTGAACATACAATTCAAGAGGAAAACAACTATTCGTGACATATGTATCTATACAGATTACAAGCTGGATGAAAGCTATACTCCCAACAGGTAGCAATCCTTTTTATTGCTTAGAAATATTGTTTAAATTGGCTTAATTGCTAAATTGTTTATTGGCTAACTTTCAGGATAAGCATCAGAGCTGGGACCAATTTCAATGATCTACAGGAGGTGGAAGTGATGGACTTGAACGAACCAAGTGGTTGGATAGTGATTCCTATTAAAAATATCAATGATCGGCCCATTAGGACATTCATGATTCAAATAGCAGTTATCAGCAATCATCAGAATGGCAGGGATACTCATATGAGACAAATTAAGATTCACAGTCCTGCACAAGATATTCTTGGCCCACCTGCGCCTTACATCCCGGGACAATTTCTCACCAATGAATTTTTACGCTACGCCACTATTAGATAAAATTTGTAAATTAAATTACTTTAACATATACAGACATATATATATATATATAAAATAAAATTTTATTATCAACATTCAATTGAATATATTCATACTCATATTCAACATATTTTTTCATTTTCAATCTCTTATTTTATTCAATTGTTTTATTATTTATTTGTTTAGGAATAAATTTATCTTCTATTTATCAAAGAATTTGTAAATGAAAAATTCTGAGACTCCTTATATATGTCGTATAGAGAGAGATTGGTGTATGTGTGTGTGCACAGAGTGGAATTCGGTAAGAACTATGTACAGAAAAACTGTAAACACGATATTATTGGATGGCAAACTGGCATTGTAGATCAGTCGTGATTAATAATTTGAGAGACTACTTTGTGTGAATATGTTGCGAGAGTTCCTCCTGAGTTTCACGTTAATATGTGCGACACAGTGCGAATATTCCCCTTCTTATTCAACAGAAAACTTGTATGCAATACTCGATCGAACGACAGAATACTTCAAAAATCTCAGTGATGGTAAAATATTAATCACTTTGTATTTGAATATAAAAATTATTATCTTTATTTAAAAATGAAAAATTCGGCATTTTTAGCGTACAATATATTAAATAGCGACACTAGGAATAATATTAACAACGAAATTGCGAAATATATGAACGATACGACCAAAGAACTTCAAAGAAACAAGCGACAAAAAAAAAGCCTTGAAAATGAACGCAGTAAAGGTGAGCAAAAAATTTTTCACTTGTGCAAAAATCTTCTGAAATTGATTGAAAAAAATTAGTCAAAGTACATTTCTATCAATTATATCAATCTGGAAGTTTACTAAATTTTCCTTCTATTCCGAAAAGTTCCTTGAACGCATGTTGGCAATCGTGATCAGTTAGATACTTGAGAAACTGACCCATGTCATTGTGACGCTCGGTAGTAGGAAACGAAACTTCTTGAAACTCCGTAAACTTGCGCATGTTATCCACATTACTACAATCTTCCTCTTTTTCCATTAATTTTATCAATATTTTATGCCAGTTCATAGCTTTAATCTGTAAAAAAAATTATATTAGCGTGAAATATTCTCATTAAACATTAGGATATTGAAAGATCATTATTGACATTACTTTCTGCCAGCAGTAATCGCAATCTTCCAGAGTTCCCTCCATACAAATTATTCCCGGTTTACCGGCCAAGCAGAATCCTGTGATGGAGTTCTCTTTCGCTAAATTAGCCACGTCTCGCCGTTTGATCTTGCCGTATATGTGATGGCTGTAGATCCAATATCTGGAGAAAATTACTGCGGTCCGATCTTCCGTGTTGCTTGTATTCGCATCGTTGCGTTTAATCGCTTGGTTACATACGGAAGCTTTGAGATAAGTCTCAACATTGTCCTGCAGCCATGATATTAGCGTATAAATGCAAGGCTCATTCGCCTCTTGGGCCTTGATAACGACAGAGAGATCCTTGTTTAGCAGACACTGCTGCATTCTGTCCAAGCAAGAGCCTCTCGCATATACTTCAGGCTGCTCCTTCGGGTAGTTAGTTGGCAAGCTTACCAGTAACTCAATATTTTCCTAGAGTGATAAAACTAACATATTAATGATACACTAAATAAAAATAAAACTTAGAACAAGTAGTTACTGCAGTAAGTAGTTAGTATTAGAAGTATTCAGTGGTCATTATTGATTTCTTATTTTTTTTATTAATATTATATTTCTTATA
>Ga0157364_1002087_pt1 | contig 18113 bp, 3 predicted proteins | sample AttsexASBM2_FD_111476 | JGI IMG/M metagenome (GOLD analysis project Ga0157364, IMG submission 111476) | Fungus gardens microbial communities from leaf cutter ant in Ribeirão Preto, State of São Paulo, Brazil - Atta sexdens ASBM2 | ecosystem: Host-associated > Fungi > Mycelium > Unclassified ...
CACACACACACACACACACACACACACACACACACACACACACACACACACACACACACACACACACACACACACACACACACGAAATTAGAAAAGTTTCACTAACGTGAGTAACATGAGGTTTCATTTCTTTTTTCGAGAATAAAGTAAACTCGCCGGCTTTTCCATTAGCAAGATGAAAACCAGAGACGACGTGTGGCAATTGTAATTACAAGGGTAATTCACAAGGTAACAGGTTCACACAAAATTTTGACGAAGATGAAAGAGGAACGGATTATGTGTGCTTCATCGCGTTATATGATAAATTTCCCACTAACGCGACATTTCTAGATTGCCACATTGAAGATAAACGCAACCATTTCAACGATTTAACAAAGAAATACGTACTACAAAAGTTGAAAAGTTTTTCCTGAATTTCTACGTATAACAGCTGTCGCACAAAACGCATCACAAAAATTCCTTTCTTTACATAGATCAGACACTATATATCAACCATCATACTCACCGAATGTAGGATATCATTGAAGGTGAACGAAGAAGATAACGAAGATAACGAAGAGTTCCAGAAACTATTTAAGACGCGGTAGCGGGAATTACGAATTAATTTGAAAATACCCGAGCGCGAAACGACGAAAACTTCGTCATGTTTGAATAAGAAGTGTGCGTGTGATTGCGTGTCGGGGCGCGGACTGAGCGACTGGGAGCACAGTCGTCTCCGGTTGTCCCACCCCACGGTTTCCTCAACCCCATCCCCTACTCGGTTCATCCCCCTCATGCTTTCACCCCCGCCATGAAGCTCCAAAGCTCCCAGACCCCACACCCCCGACACTTCCAGTACCGTCCGTCGTCAGCGCCAACGCCCTTGCGCACTAGGGACGTCTGCGAAGCGTGGCACCTCCGATCGGTCCTTTGGTACTCGACACCTCGAATTGTGTTCTCTCTCTTGGCGTTCATCCTCGAATCTACTTCACATTTCCACCTGCCATATCTATTTTCGTTAACACCTATTCCTTTTTTTCGAATATAATCCTCTCCTCAGCTTGCCGCGAAGCGTTTATCGAGAATGGAGTCTCATCGCACCGTAATAGTCGACACAGGGTGCGCGTCTACATACTACTGTTACATACTGCTACTGCTACTACTTGCTACGAAACAGCTACAGCATCGATCTGTAATTTGAATCATGTCGCAAAAATTTTCTGGTTCGAAACGCTCGAAATATCGAATAGCGCGGTTTCAATTTAAAATGCAGTATATTCGTAATTTAAACGAAATAGTTAGATACTTAAAGTAACGCACATATTTTTGGCACAGATGGTGCAACAATATCAATTTAAAGTTTCTGAAATTATTCTATTTTTTTATGAATAAATTTAATTAATTTAAACTGCAAATATAATTATTTCATAAATAATCAACTAATTGTTAATCAGATATAATTTCATTTTTTCAAAAAGTAATTTTTGATAGATACACTGTAAAAAATAAAATGTTAATTTTAACTTATAGTAGACTTTCTAAGCATGCAAAAAAATTTAAATTAATACAAAAATGTTAATATATATACGACTACAAGTTAAATTACATTAACATTTTGTTTTTTACAGTGTAGATACAGGATAAAACAATTGTAATATAGTTATAAGTTATAACAATCTTATTTTACTATATTGTTTTTTTTTATTATGACCTTGACTTTATACTATAAAATTAATATAATATTTTTTAAATAATTTTTTTATATCAATATAACATTTAATTTTATACAGCAATTTTATACAGCTAATTAATTTTTAAATTAATCAATCTGTAATACTGAAGAAAATGGGGTCAAAAACATACCCAATCACTCATGATCAAACTGATTCTCCGATCTCCACTTTTAGTTACTTTAAAGATGCCTATTATCTCAGTGCGAGCTTTCATCTGACTTATCTCTGTCAGTTTGACCTACAGTTCTCTATTTCAATTTTGTTCTCGATCTATCTTTCAAATCAGCCGTAATTTCTAGCTAACAATTTCCATTCACCCATCGTATTTTCTCAATAAATATTTATTATAATATATATATATATACATACAATATAATATATTTTAGTCATTATATATTAAATATTATTCTCGACAAGAAAATACATTTTATTTACTGAAGTATATGTACAAATCTCTCTCTCTCTCTTTTTCTCTTTCAAATTAATTAATAATAAATTTTCGCTAATTCTGTTATATATTATTATATTCTAAGTATTACGATAATTACATCTGTAAATAAATAAATTAAAAAAAAACTTTTATTGGAAAAATAAAAAAAAACAGTATCAGTTACACAATTTCATCAAAGAATCTTGAAAAATGTATCTGCACTTACTTTCTACTCAAAGTTACTAATGGTTAGGTTACTAAGGTGCTATCAGTAATTCAAGTGGAGTGCCAAAAATGGGCAAAGAGTATAAAATGCTCCATTGGGAACAAGGTGGGCTAGAATCAAGGTTTGAAAAAGAATAACGAAAGGAGTTGGAAAGATCATTCCATTAAATCAAATTTATCATCGTAATAGCATTAACTTCGTAAATATTGAGACTTTGTCTTCTCTTATATATGTATTACTTTGAGAGATATCTTTTCTCTCGGACTATAAAATTTTAACTCAAATCAATATAGCAAAGTATCTTGAGTTTCTTCACTAAATGCATCAAATACTTTACAAGAAACTTCCAGTCATAAACGCAATACGAATTGCAAGTATATTTCTCCTGTTTAGACTTGTATGTCTTGATGAAACGCAAAGAAAATAACAGCTTGATTTTCAATATTTTCGAAAACGAACTTTTTTGACAAAAAGTCTACAACATTCTTAAACTATGTGGAGATTTAGCTCCAAAGATAATCCATTAAAGTGGTTAATAAAGAACGATTTCTAGTAACGATTTTGCTCAGACTTCACTTAAGACCATTTCCATCCTCTAAGCTGGATAAACTAGGATCAATGATAAGCTTCTCGAATCACAGTTAATCACAAAGTATATTCTACTTCGATTTTTCGATCATACAGCATATAAATGTGAAATTGAAATTATAACATTCAAAACTTCATCGTAAACTTTTACATAAAATTTTAATAACTTATTCAAACAGATATACTCAGTAAACGACATCTTGAAATAATAGATAAATGCCGACCATTAACACAGTTATAACTCTCATTGTCAAGTTAACGCAGAGCTGCGTGTAAAGTTTATATCTTGATGTATAAAGTACTTTCTTTATTTTCTAACATCTACGAAGAGTGGCAGAGTGCACTTGGGATGCCTGGAAATGGCGTTTTATCGTAAAACGTATACGCATATTCTCGGGGCACTCCGCGGAAGCTGACTGAATTGAGTTTTGGCATAATACTCCTTCTTTTTCGCATTTCTCTTCCGGCGGAATATTCTAAACGTTTCTTTTTCATGTTTCACCGAGATATAGTCTAAAATGCATTAAGAAATACCAGTTGCAATCCATATTTTCACGTTTTAATATCTCAAAAAAATATGAAATTTAACCTGTTTTTAAAAGAGAATGCTTATAACAGTTGCACTAAAGCAATAACATAACTTAGGTACCTGAGAGAGGCAAATGAGAGAACGGATCATAAACGTTTATCTCTTAAATCGTAGTTTTTCTAAAAGCTCTCGTATAAGTACCCACTTGCAACCCCATATCAGTAATTGAATGTCTCATATGCAAATGTTCAAGAAATCTCGCGCACCCAGTGATAACTGCATCACGTTTCTTAAAATGCGTAAAATGAAATCCATTCGTAGCTCTCGTTCCATATCGTGTAATTGCATTTACGGCATTTACGGACGTCGTCAACGAGACGCTTTGAAATCACCAGACGAAAGTAATTTCCATGAAATAAGGATGAGAGGAAATTCTGTCGTGCGATCAAGTAAAACACTTTGCCTATAACTTCGCTAACTATGTATTTCGAAACATAATAACGTCTTTTGTAGCACAATAAACTTAATCGAAACTACTTGTTACGTTATGATTGCTTTTATTTAAATTAGTAAGTACGCGGAAACCATCCGATTATAATTTCAATTAAATCTTTATTATAATTATTTCGAAATAAACATAATTTACTTTTTCAAAGTAGTCGCAATATACAAAGCAAATGAAACATTACATTATTATGCAAATTCCGTCCTTAAAGAAGAGTTAAAACATTAATGAACAAATACTTGAGAGCGCGCTACTTTTCCGATCGATCGAGTAAATTCATAAACACATATCAACTTCTATAAAAGCCATACTTCATATTTTCCATGAATGCTCAATTCTTCCTTACAAAAGATCTAATATTGCTCGGCATATATTAGATCAAATGAAAATATTAGATTATTTCTATATTGACACATATGAGAAATAAAATTGTGAAATAAAATTTTGTCAAAGGCTAAAAAAAGGGAAACTTGGCATTTTCTCGTATCAGCGTATCTAACTGACATTTAAACAAGAAGAATCAGTTGGTATTCCGGATGTTAGTTAAAGGGTTACTAGAGCAGGCGTGCAAGGAATAAAACGTTTCGTTACATGAGAAGAGGCGAAAGAGAACGTGGAGAATCACAGGAAATTGCTGCCAAGAAAGGACTCGGAAAACTTTTGCAGCATAGAATCAAGAGAAACTGTTACACTGATAAAACTTAAACGAGGAAATATGGTTAAATTTTACTTGAAACACAAAACTACGAAGGATATTATTAATGATTTTAATTCATATAAAATTAAACATATGTTTGAATATTTAATCAATATAACAATTATTAACTAAATATTATTAATGCAAACAAAAAAATTTTCAATTAAATATTAATCAATGAGACATAAAATCTCGGATATCTACAAGACATTCTCGTTACTCCCAAAATAAAATTAAAATTAATATACATATTATATACCTAAATATACACTTTACATTTTTAACAAAAATGCATTGCAAATAAAGTAAATCAAATTCTACTACAATAATTCTACTGCAAAAATTTGAAGATTTTTATTTTCAATGAAATAAAAAATTTGTTGCTGTCGTTGCAGCATTACCACGGATTAGCTTTAATTTTTCTAAAGATCATGATTACATTAATAATAAGAAAAAAGGAATATTTACTATGTGGTTATATGTGTAGAGAGATAGAGTACCAGCGGTTTCATCATTTTTCACCAATTTTTTACAAGATTATTCTAACGTACAACTTTCTGCCATTGACTTTATTTTATGCTTTTTATATGGCGTTTTATTTAACTCTGGTCTTATTAATCAAGCTCACAATTTCAACGGAAAAATGTGAAATGACGAATCTCGAGCTTCACGATAAGATGTATTAGATTTACTTAAATTAATTTCGTAACCGCATTTTCATTTCTTATAAATGTGTTCACTGACAAGTAAGAATTTACAAAATTATTTTTCGAATGTTTATCTTTATAGTTGTTCTAATAAAATCTTTTAAATAAAATCATTGAGATCTTATGTCGGAATAAAAATATCTATGTCAATACAAATTCTATTTCTTTCCTTTTTTTGTATAGAAATAAAATAAAATTAAAATAATCATCAAAAAATGTATATAAAAAAAAATATATATATATATATATTATTTTTAAATATAAGATAATAAACAAAATACATTGAACTTTTATTTAGAAGATATTAAATAACAGTAAGACAAATTGTATTTAATTTTAAAAATAAGGCAGACGATAAAAGCACTATATTACAAAAGTAACAGTAATTAAATTTAGACATTCCACCTTTGTCATTGGTCAGATTTAACTCGAAGTAAAAGTGCTCATTTTATTCGATGAAGACCACATTAATGCTTTTATATACCATATCGTATTTCCGCTTATTTGAAATTTTCAGAGTGCATTATATATTCATCACTAGTATCGCGAAGAATATTAAAAAGAAATGAAATATAAAGGAATAATCCATGATCCATATCTAGGTTATATATTATATATGTTATATATGTATATAGGTTATATATGTATATTTTATATTCTAATATCATATAGGGAAAAGGAAAATAAGATGACGAAGAAAATAAGATAACGAATTATTAATTTTTTAATTGTTAATTTTAAAACTAATAATAGATGAAAAGCAGATGCTTAAATTATTGAAGGCTTTAGGTAATAGTACACAATCTCTTATAGTTTGAATTAAATCCGACTACAAAAATAGATAATATATTAAGAAATGTGTTTTGGATGCATTCACTTGTAATTTTGCAGTATTTGTATATAAGAAATGAATTAATTATAATAAATACTTTCATTTTGTTAATAAAATTGCAATATTGTATAACTAAAAGCGAGTACAACATATTATTATTTTTTTATTACATATATAACATATTATTATTTTTTTATTTTTCGCATTACAATGGTTTTATTAAATAAAAATATACGGTAACTATGGGTAAAAGATAATGAATGTGTATGGGAATAAGATGACGCTCTCATAGAAGTAGATTGTAGATTATGTACTCATGCGATCACGCATGATGTTTTCGCAATTCAAATAATAAATAATTTGATGCTCATGGTTCAAATTTTTCTTCCCATAATACAATCAATATGACTAATATAGACATTTTTATGAAGAAGAAAAGAATTATGTAATATGTACACTGTTCCTGTATGTTATATAGTTTTTTATAATATCTTTATAATAATCAATCAAAAACAAAAATTAATATTTATAATATAACTTTCACGTTTGTCTCATATAAAATATCTACTTGATTAAAAATAAGGCTAATTATAAATATTTTTCTGTGTGATATTAAGATATTAGATTTCATGTGATATAATTGTGAAATAATATGCAAGTTTAGTTCTAATGTTCTTTAATAATTTTATTTAAATCTTATTTTATTTTTGCAGACTACATACAGTAGTAAGTAGATATATTTTACTAATAAGTTCTTAAGTATTGTAATTACATACAATACATATATAATACATAAATAATATATGTTATAACTATGTTAATGTTAATAATTAACATAATTAAGTTAATAATTAAGTTTCAAGTTTATTTTTATAAATTATATAAAGGTTTTATTTTGTTTATATTTTTCTCTAAAACTTTTTATAATATATTAAAACAATATAAACATATCATGATAAATCTTTTTTTACTCATAAAAAGTATATTTTTAACTTAAATTGGACTTTTCGTCATCTTATCCATTACTAAAGTTTACTTATCCATATATGAGGGGGACAAAATGACGAAATTGATGTCTTTACAAAAATTAAATTTTAAAGAATTGTAATTTATTTAACAACTTTATAATTTTTACAAATGATAACTAAGATGACTACTATAGTAAACTTGAAAAAAAAATAAATCAGTCTCTTTACCTCATCACAGAAATTAGGAAAAATCGACAAATCTTAAGGTCATCATCTTACCTCCCTTTCCCCTACATTTATACATAGATATGTATTCAATACGTATTTAGTTCTTATTATAATCGTAGTACTATGGTAATGTACTATGAAATTTTCTGAATTGATAGAAATAATTAATATCAGTGCTTATACAGACATAATAATATCTAATTTAACTACCTGATGATTACCTTATTATGGAATATATATGGTTTACGTTATTATCGAATTTATAAAGATTACTTTGGTCACAAATTATTTTTAACTCATATTAAATTTAGCTTTATCAAATTTAAAGAATTTCAATTTACAATTTCTTACAGTTTCAACATTAGTGCGTTTAGACTAACTGCGCAAACTTTTTGTTCAGAATTCATCTTTGTTTCATCACTACTTTGCATCACAAGCATGAAGAGCCTCCATAATACAAGACTTAAATGCGAAAAAAATATTGAAAGTTTACAATGGCTTTTAAAATGACGTTTTCCTCGTTTTCTTTTTCTACAGTTTAACGCGTTATTCTCTAGAACACAAACTTTTCTGATAGTAAATCGAAATAAAACAGCTTTTCGGCCATCTCCTTCAGCTTGTCGATTTCATTTGCAGCTGATTAAAGTTTCTTTCATTCACAGTGTTCTGTATATGTCTATCAGCATATGTTATAATGTGTTCATAGAACAGTGAATTTGTCCTACCGGGAACAGGATCGAGTTTTAAAAGGCGCCATTACAATTTATCCTAGGACATCTTTACTTAGCGATCAATGGAATCGAATTGATCTTCTTCCTTTGGCGCATTTTGAACTTCCGAAAAAAAACAAAATAAGACTATTAGAAAAGAAGATTGAGAAAGTTACCGTCTAAAATAACTAAAGTTAACGTTAGAAATTTTAAACATCTACTTTCGTTGATCTTTGAACAATGGTCCGCGTCATAAACTTCTTATTTTTTTTTATTATTATTTTTTAACTTATTATTATTATTAAGAACAATGTGTTACATATAAAGTAACTGGACTCTATATGCCCTTACTATAAGCTTTGTAATTTTTTCCTAATTTTTTTTGCTAAATCCAACACTAAAAATTAATGATCATATTCAAAAGAGAAAACATTTCTGAATGTTAATAAAAAATATGAGATATTTAAATATTTAAATGCAGTATAGAGAGAGAGAGAGAGAGAGAGAGAAAGAGAGAGAGAGATTTAAAAAAGTAACACTTCGCATGTATTGAGTACCCAATAATATAATCTATGCATGTTTTCCTCTTTTACATAAAAAAAAATGTTAGAAAAATAAAAAATAAAATGATGTAATATTATTTTTATAAGATTATAAGTTTATTAACATATTGTTTATTAATATGTAAGCATACTCAAAGAACTTATTTTACTAATTTTACTTATTTACTTATCTATTATATACTTATTTTCATGATGTTTAGCAAATGAATTAGAATATCCATTATCTAGAATAACAAAAATATTTAAAAAAAGCGTTACAATTGATGTATGTATATTCAATATGCCTAAGTTGGCTTTGCAGTATGTTTAAGCTATGTTGTTCTATCTTTCCTCATTTTGATATAAATAAAACGTGATTAAAATATAAATTAAATATATAATGTTGTAAAATAGAGCTATAATAACGTGAACTATAGAAATTAATAACCTTCTTTTGATAGTTACAAGAAATAATTATTTATCTACAAAATATTATGTTGCTACGACATTCTGCATTTTGCTTTATTAATAAAAAAATCGACAAATTGAGCAATAAACAAATTGATGCAATCGAGTCAGACGGACAATCCGGACAACCTATATGAACTGCTACTACTATCTGTTGAATTAATCGTGTAATTATCTACAAACAAAAACAGCAAATAGGACGTTTTGAGTACACCCATATTTTGGATCCAGTTATCTTAAATAAATTTAATGCTAATAAAGGAAAGTCGTATTATTTAAAAAAAATAGTTCTTTAAATGTTTTTATAAACATTATTTTTAATAAATATATTTTTTTATATAAAAGATTAATAATTCCTCTTTATAAAGTGTCTTTCACATTGAAGTGATGACTAGTACATCTCTTCATATTTAGAGTGCTACCTAGCAGATTATTTTAATAGCTATTGATATGATAGTAGTTTATGGTTTAGGATACAATTGCTACGTAGTGATATATGCTACAGTATTATATTTCCGTGCAAGCTCTACGAGCGATGCAGGTGGAAGTCGGTTAGAAATTTGCAAGCTCGCAATAATGGCTTCTAAAGTGAGTGTATGCATCGATCATTGTCGGTTCGGAGATAATATAAATTATATATAATGGACATTATTAGAATAATATAGAACACAATATTTGGAAATGATGTAAAATTGATAGGCAATTAAATAATTATTCTTTCTCAAAACATTCATCTATTATTTTCATTTATATTAATTATTATGTATGATTATATTGATATATATTTTATTTTAAAGTGTATTACAAACATTTATTTAAGTGTAATACAAATATCTATTTAATTTTCGCAATTTAAATACTTTTGATCCTTAATTTCTGTTTAAATATAAAAAAAAATTGTCTTCTTTCTTTATTTAAAATATTACATAAATTATAATTATACAGATTTAAAATAAAATAAAATAGATAAGATCTCTTATTATTAACACTATACAATTTATTCTATCGTTATTCCGAATTGCAAGAGATAGAAATACTAAATCTCTAGCAAAGCATTTAATTGTACAAGCTGGTATTTATGAATATCATCATTTATCCATTAATAGATGGCCTATTTTTCGATAGAAATTCGAAGTAATTGGAAATTGTAGAAAGGAGTATTTTATCGTCTATCTTAGCGATAATTCGTTCAAGACGGTATGTAAAATTTAATTCCTTTCTACGTAAGAGAAGTTGAAATTAAGAAAAGAAGTATTATATATACTAAAAAAAAAATAATGTTCCAATTTTGTACAAAAATACATGTTGTGATACCAAGCGACAACTTAATAAACATGTTAGTCCGTAAAGATAATACAGAAGGACACAGTCTATCTTATCGCGTCGTAACATTGGAAGCAATAGCGTCGTAAAAATAAAAACTGATTTCTAATTGAACAAAGTGATACGCGAAATCGAATGCTTATCGTTTTCCCAATTCGCAGCATTTTCGTTATCGTTCGCCGTAAAAATGTTGAACGAAAATCAGATCGCCATTAAACTTATATTTCTTCGTTGTCTTTTTATCTCGATATCGAGATCATGGTCATGAGTCAAGAAAAGGAGTTTTTTCCATTTTACCAAGCAGCCCGATCGGAGTATTTATAAATCGGCGAGGTATGGAAATGGCGTGTCCGCGTATCGTATAGTCGATCAATACAAATCGGATCACGGCCGAAGCTTGCCACGAGTAATTTCATTTCTGAATTGAGACTAAATATTGAATAAGAATTTTAATCAAATAGAAAAAAAAAATTTTTATACTTCTTTTATTAAAATCTTTCGCTTATCAAATTAAAATCTTAATATAAAAATAAATTAAAAATAGAAATATACTCTTTTTTAAATTAAAATTTCTACAATTATAATTTTGAATTATAATTTTTCCATTTTACTACAAATATAAATTGTTTTAATAATATCATGAACAATTATTATTATATGAAACATTTCAGGTTGAATATTAATATGATATCATATGTATGCACATAATTTCTAACATCAATAAAGTCCAGCAAAATATTTTTGATCTGATTAATCTTCTACAGCATCTCAGATTAATAAATATAAGGTTATGTAATTGTTGGATATAATTACATTGTCCACACATAAAACTTATGAGATCTTGTTTATTCTTATTCTGATCTGGATAGATACCAAAATACGCTTCGCTTATTATCTAACATTTCGTTTATTATCTAGCATAAAATCTCTTTTTTAACACTTTTCTAATAATTCAATGCCATTCTTCTTGATAACTATTGCACAATATTTGGCCATTTTTCTGAATTTTTAAGACAATTGACGTAAAGTATAAATAAGTTTTAATAAATACATTCGGCAAAATCATAATTTTTATATTACTTTTAATTTATTTTTATGTTATATTAATTCGATCCAACACACACACACACACACACACACACACACACTCACGTATAATATGTAGAGTATTCATTTGCGTTCTAATCTATTTAATTAATCTGTTTAATCAAGTTTATAATACCAACTGAAAAAATTATATGATTGAAAAATTATATGATGAATTATATATATATATGTATGGATAATAATTTTCTTTAAACGCATATAGAATTATAATCTAAACATTTTAATTGAATATAAAGAGAAAAAAAATTAGGCACTATTATTGTGCACAGGTAAATTTCAACAAAACTACGTGACAAACAGATGTGCAAAAAATCGTAAATAAATTGTGACTTTTTGTTGGTACGAATTGTCTTTACACTGGAAATACCAAGATTTCATTTGACTGAATCGTTACAGCAGCAGGTGTTGTACATGTAGATATTTAATCCGTTAATTTCGATGTAAAGCACGAGAAAGCTAGTAATTGTATGTCGAACTGTTACTCGCAACAATTAAATTATTCGCGACTGAAAAGGAACGAATAAATGATGTAAGAGAAAATGGGTAATTGTGCGCATCCTGATTTAGTACTTTTCCAATAGATGAAGACATCATCGTGGTGAAATTTTTAAGCAGGAGGTTATCCGTTTAAGATATAACTACAAAAGATACGACGTAAATACATTGCTAGGTAGAGAAATACAAAAAAGTGAAATCACATATTTTCTTGTTATTTTAGCATTCAGAAAATAAGGTAGTAAATCTGTATTTTTAATTTGTTTGTTTAAAGTTGCATACGTTATTAAGGTACGTTAATATGTGCATTAAGTTTGGTTAGGAATTGTTAAAATAATAATATTTTATACCGAGTCAGATCGCGGCGGGCAACTGTGCGCAAGCGTTTTGAAATACGCACAATTACCTATTTTCCATATACTGTATGATTAGCACTAATTTTTTCGTTTCTTCTTGGCATTATTAGTTTATTTTGACATTTCATTTTGCTAAAGTCTATATGTGCATTATTATTATATCAGTTTTGTATTTTTTCTTAATATATATAATATATATTTAAAATATATTTAATATATTACAATATATATTTATATTGCAATATAGTGAATATATTTTCTGATTTTTTTGTCAACATTTCACAATTTATTTATTTCTTACTTTTGTTTTGCACACAATTACCCGATGCAGGAAAAATTTTTCCGTTTTTTCCTTTTGATTAAATACAACCTTATTGAATGAAAATCAGTTCGATATGAGGATACGTAATGATAAAAAAATGTTTATAGTTTCTATTTCCATACTTCTATCGCTTTAAACTTGGAAAACCATTCCAGGTACCAATAAATTTCCCTTAAGTGCGCACAGTTCCCCCATTTTCTCCTATATGTAAGAATTCATGTCGATGATAAAAGCAGAAATTGCTAAAAGTTAGTAAATGAAAATTTCCGTATTAAGAACTTACTATATTTCATCAGCCATTAATCACGAGCCAGACAATACCGAACATTTCTGCAAGATCTTAAAATATGAAGAAACTCGATGTAATTCTATCTTTCAGTATTTTCAGAGAATCGATGTTACAGGTACCTTTTTAGCATTTATTCTGTTCTATACAAGGTCAGCGAGATCTTCAAATTTTCAAAATAATTTGTATTTATGGCAAATTAATTAATATTTTTTAAAATTAACAATCTATTTTTAATAGCTATATTTTTAAATAAAAGCAATTTAACTTTAAATTTTATATAATTAAAACAGTGGATTTAGATATTATTCATTATATATTATTATTCTAAAGATACATTCTAAATAAACGTTATAAACATTATAAACAGATTTTAAATATTCATACACAGAGCATATCATAAATAAACTTTTGACTACATAACATACATCCAAAGATTGTTAATGTCTGAAATGGAATTAATTCTAGTCCATCGCTTTCGTGAAATTTAAATCTAAATACTTATTCTGTGTGATTGAGGGCATTAGCTCCTTCAATATTGGATCCGTCAAAACAGCACTTATGGTTGCCTTCGCATGCGAACGATAGGAAGATAGATAACGTAGTATTCGTCTATAGATTTGGCAGCTTTCCCAAAGTTGGACGGTTGGATTTGCCAACAGTGAAAAACCAAACCGAGCAAGTACGATCAAATAAGGCTTATAATGCGACAGTAAGAGTAGTTGGATCGGTATGTGCGATAAGTGCGTCTACATAGAGATATGGTAGTATAGTATAAGTTATTATGGAACTTTAGGAGAGTTTATGGCTGACGTCTTGAGAATCTCGAAACTTTTTCGATTCTGCTTTAATCCTAGTTGAATTGTCTTTCGTTTTATTTATTGTTCTGTTATGCCTGATTGCATTTTAAATCTTCGAAAAACTATCGATCCCTGATACATTTTATGCTGTAACAGTATCATATAAATAAGTTATTATAATAATGTATATTGTAGTTTATTATAAAAAATGTTCTTTTATTAACTTTCTGAGGACCGGCATGTTTTTGATCGACTTTTTTATTTTAAGGGCTAGAATTTTTTTGTCATGGGATTGAGTGGCAAAAAAAATGGTGCCACTGTCGAGTCCTTAAAGGGGCCTCCGGTCCACTATAGGTTAAAGAAACTAATTCTAAATATCTATTATATATATCTATATAATAGTTAATATATATACCTATATGTACTTTTAGTTACACCTAGAGAAAAATTTCTTCGATTTATTATAAAGAAATGTTCCTTTGTTTCGTTAAAGAAAAAATTTCTTTGATTTGTGTATGTCATTTCTTTGATTTAAACATTATTTTTTTAAATCAATTAAAATTTATTTGATTTAAAGAAATTATGTTCAAATCCAAGAAATGATGTTCAAATTATAAGTTTTTCTTTAACCGTATAGCAAAGAAACATTTCTTTAACTCGAAGGAATTTTCTTTGGATGTAGTTCAAATATATACAAATGTCTTATTGGTTATTACTATCTAGTATAAATTTTTCGAGTTTAATAATTGAAAAATAGTCTCTAAATATCGCGATTGGTATCATGAAAAAGTGCATTTGTTCAGATATGCGATATCAATGCGCTTGGCTATTGGTATAGCTATAAAATTCTCTTCTTACTCCATTTCTATTATCTGAATTTATCATTATTTTTTGCGTAATATTTTTAAAGTTATATTGCGCGATGAATACCTGTCAAAGGTTTTATAGATGCTGACGTAAGACTATGTAACTCTTATCGTAAAACATCTTATTCACAGATACTTTGGTTTTGTATTACGAAGATTCATTGCTTAGAAGATTTAACTTTATAAAAAATTGTCATTTTTATCTACATTGCAAGAATGCAATATATTAATAGCCTTTTGAAATCTTTGAAAATAATCTTTTCAATCAGATTGATTTTAAATGTTACAAATAATATAAAAAAAAAACTATTTCTGTAATCCTATTATTTTATTTAAACAGAATTTTAATCGAGTTTCTAGTTGCATACACAAATCTTTCATTACATTTGCTTGTCTATATAATCGAAGTCTCAAAATAATTTTGCAAAAATGAAAAAGAACGAAATGTTAAAATGCTTTCTGTAATCAATTTTTTTCTTAACGAAATTATAATATATATCTAAAATAATTATATTTTATATTAATTCTAAAAGTATACATTTAAAAAATAAATCATAATCCTTAAAAAGTTCATTTTCCTTTTTGTTCACTTCGTACAAGAAAATTGTTATTATTGTGCAAATCTGATATTATTTAACAAATTTAATAAATTTCATTGGAACATCGTAACAATATGCATTGATATATATCAAAGTGAAATTTTGCCTCTGCGTTTTTGTGACATCTCTAGAAATTAATAGTACCCACAGACGCCTATTAATATCATTAAAGTTCAAGCCTGGAAGAAGATGCGACCTGCCTCTAACTCCGTAATTTATCGGATGCTTCCTCTGTTGGACTTGTTTTTCATTCTCATAGTTGCCTCGGAGTTCTATCTTACGAGAAGGAAGTTGTTCGAAATTCGAGTTGAAGATACGCTCAAAGCAGGCAAAAGTACTTTAATGATACAAATATTGGTTTGGAAGAGTCACTATTAATATCTTCATTTTTATGAAAAGATAGGAATAGTAAAATAGAAATTCAATAAAAGAAATTCAATAAAGAATTATGATTTCTCATCTTCAATTTATTTTTCAAATAAATCTTTTATTTTACTTTTTATGAAATAAATAAATAAAAAGTATTTCAATATTATGTATCTATATGCCACATATAATACATATAATACATTTATACAGTTTGCAAAAATATCGACATTTCCTCAAAAAGATTCGTAATATATTTGCAAAAATAAATTTTAAATTAGAATTTCTTTCATATTAACGAAGAATCATTAAGCCAGAATATTAAAATTAATGGTTTGTCAAACTGCTGAATATTAACTTTCTACGATGAAAAATGCTTTTTTACGGAGACAAAGTGAAGATATCATTTCGAATAGCATAGATTTTTGTACAATAGTTAAATTTATTTGATTATTTTATTACATATTTTATAATTAAAAAATTTTGATCATAAAAATAAGAATTAGGAATAAGCTGTGAACATTTTTGAAATAATTGGAACAAATAATGCTTCATCGATAATACTCAGCAATTTTGGAATATGACGTATAATAAAGGCGTCACCTTGGTACCATGTGCGCTTTAATACCACCGCATCAATGTCACGATATTTCGTTGTGAACTAAAGATAGCTCTACCTCCAACTATTGAGAATCGTAAAAGAAAATCACAGATTTTGTGGACAATAATAAAAAAAAACTTTAATTTACGGAAAAGCAAATAAACGTTAATTAGATAGACAAATAAAAAATGTAATTGTCTTACTAAAAGCAGCTTTTAATATTGATAAATTAAATAATATAATTATGGATATATAATATGTATATTCATTTTAAATAAAGAAATATATTTATTAAGCAATAAATAAAAAGAGTTATACCTAACATCCAAAAGATAAAAAAAGGAGACAAGAGGATAATAAAACGCTACGATTTTGTAAGGTTGGTTTTATGTGAGATATGATAAAATATATTACTTTTACTGAAAATTGCAAAATGCATTACACGTAGCGTCGACATCCGATTTTCACGGGATATAACGAGAGATAAATGACCTGTAAAACGAGCCCTTCAATGTTTTTCGTAGACGATTTCGACTGTCAAAAAGATTTATCGTCGTTCAACGCATTTTCTTTACTAATATGTTCCCAACAGATTTGTCTGTTTTCGAGGCTCCAATTTTAACTAAACGAAAAAACAATTTCAGTGCTTAATTGTACTTTTAAATGCTTTAATTATAAAACGCGAAATAAACTTTATTATATTACAAATAATTGATTAAATTCAAATCGAGAAATTGATGTATTGAAATAGAAACCTTTTTAAGAAAACTGAATCATTTATCTTTAATTGAAATCTTTTATAGAAATTATCTTTTATAAAAAAATTTCGATCTTATTACTTTATATTATATATATAAATACATAAGACAATCGACATAATATTTTATGAAATGCGACATCACGTATCGGAAGAAACGCAACATTCACGGCGGCTGTCGAAGTTTTAAACTTTCAAATTGAAATCATTGTATTGGAATACAAACTATAGTTGTATACGATATTTCGTATGGCATTCCATATGACATGGATTCCAAACTTTCAGAATTGAATATATGTCCTCATAAAAGTCAGATCATAATATATAGACATCGATAAGTATTTTATATCGACGTTTGAATAGAAACTATAAAAACAATGAATTTAACTTACATCTTGTGATATGAAAAATCAGTTAATTATATAACATTTAATACAAAAATTGTTAATTTAAATCATTATATTATGTTATTTAAATAATTCTGATAATTTTGTTTTAAAAAATATTGTATTGATACATAATGAAATCTTGAGGAATTTATTTCGGATTACTTCACTCAGATAGAGAGAGATTGAGTTTATCCTTTTATTCCAACAAACGAAACAGATAATATTGTTGTTTGAAAACTCAATTAAAATGTTTCGATCAGTATATGCAATTTTACTTCTACAAAATCTGCTTAAATGTTTCAATGTAAATTGGATTTTGTTATTATATATAAATATTAAGTATGCAAAATAGAAACAACAAATTGTTATAACAGATAATCGCTGTAATAATTAACATTATTCAAACATGTGTCACAAAATTTCAATGGTTATTTTAAACAATATACTTAAATGTAAAAAAATTGATAAATATTTACGATTTTTATAAATAAAGAATAATATTTCATAAAAGATCTGAGTTTTATTCATTATTTTAAATATGTTGTATATATAGATAACAGATTATGTTTGAAAACATCTTTTGAAATCGTATATATATATATATATATATATATATATATATATATACATACAACTATTTATTCATATATTTCTCTTAATATAAAATGCAATGAAACATAGTGTTAGACAAGAGATATCATAAA
>Ga0157364_1002089_pt1 | contig 18100 bp, 12 predicted proteins | sample AttsexASBM2_FD_111476 | JGI IMG/M metagenome (GOLD analysis project Ga0157364, IMG submission 111476) | Fungus gardens microbial communities from leaf cutter ant in Ribeirão Preto, State of São Paulo, Brazil - Atta sexdens ASBM2 | ecosystem: Host-associated > Fungi > Mycelium > Unclassified ...
ACACACACACACACACACACACACACACACACACACACACAGAGCAGAAAAATTGACAGAATATTAAATAAAAACTTGTATTTTTATTATTTCTGAATATTTCATACGCATTTTAGTAAGATTATGTAATAATCTTACGAGATACATAAAAGTGTCCCTCTCCGATTTTAATAACTTTTAATATTTATGTCGTACTCTGTAAACCAGAATATAAAGGACACATAAAAAAATTGTGTCCCTTATTTTAGTCTAAAATAAAGCTATATTGAAAGCTCAAAATCGTAGGACACTTCTATGTTAGTACGTGCGCTATTTATGCATTCAAATAAATTCGTTACAAGAGTAAAAAAGCCAAAGTTGCTAGATTCGGAGAAAATTGTTACCGCGCAATGGCAATAGTATTCTTTTGTACAGAAAGTATCGAGAAACTTCGAGTCGGTTTTACAACATTTGACAAACAGAAATGAGAGCCGATCCTATAATTGCCTATACGCATCATAATGTTGCGTGTTATAACAATTTATAACAATTTAAAAATGTGCGTAAAACATTAGTATTATACCATTGCTGTGCTAATACGAGCATGTTGAACTGCGATTAATCTTTTAATAAAATTGCGATATATACATATAACTAATTTAATAAATAATCCATGAACGTAATTGCGTTTTATAAAATGTGTATATTCTGTTTCGCTTTACAATCCTCTTGTTCTCACTTGAATAACGAAGGAATATCGGATAAGCGCAACACTTTTGTTATTGGTAAGCGTATATCCTCCCGCTCCTCTGCTCAGATAAAGAAGAAAGCATGGCGAAGCGTGACGTCCCGCCTTTGGCGAGTGTGCGGTGATTCAAGTTTGATTTCAAGTATGACATGTCAATCTTTATTCACTAATAAATTACGTGTTTAGAATTCTCGAGAACTACATTTAACCATCTACTGTACAAATTCGATACGTTTACAATATATGCTCAATACAAATATGCTCAGTTCTCACAGTATCCGCGAAATAGATCAGGCCTAAGTTGCGCTAATGTAAACGCTACCGGCAAGTACCGATTGCGAAAACACCGCTGGCTTTCATCGAGAAATCGTATAACAAATCACGAAAGAAACGCACATGGCGACAGCTATCAATATTTCACGTAACTGAGCGTAAATCGACGCGTGCATGAAGTACGCCTTCCATTGCACTTTTAAAAACATCCTAGCAGAGGCAGGAGAAAGGGAGATGGATGCACGGGGGAGACAAAAGCGCAACAAAATAGATAAAGGAAATGTTGCAAAAGTATGCAAATAACTTTCGCAGTGAATACACGTGGAAGAACGCAAATATCCCCCTTTTGTCACAGTCCATCCTTTTGTCACCAGCTCTGTACGTTCCTTCTTTAACTGCTCGACTTGTTCTATCGGCTATCAAGATAAATACACCACTTGTTATATATTGCACGGTTTCAAGTTGGTCCCTTGTCGACTATAAAACAATATATATGCATTGCTAAAATCCTCGTCTTGTGGCTTCTGTCTGCTCGTAATCTCATCATTGTAATAATACCATACGTCCGTACGAGGATTCTTCGCATACGCCGTATAATGGCCCGCTGATACACCTAAAATTATATTTGACATGTAACAAAAAATTCATCAACTTATAATGTACCTCTAAATACGTTTCAATTATTTTTGGAAGGATATTTAATTTTAAAATATAGAAAGTATTCAAAGTATTCAAAGTACTGCATCCATTAAAAAACATTTTTAGAGATATTAAAAATTTTTTTTTAGAAAGCTGGAAAATAATACAATATTGTTTTCATTGTTGTTTTCATTCTATTGTTCCTATATCAATAACTACAACAATTGTTTCTATAAATCTTTTTAAAAATATATATATATATGTTTTATCTCTATTTTTGACTTTCTTATAATAAATTCTTTCTAAAATGATAAAATTTAAAAAGAAAATTTTTCTCTTAAATTTACATACCTCCAAAGTGGCATACGCAGGCATAGAGATCATAAAGGTGGCGCCCTACGCTTAGACCCACCAAAGGGAATGTGACCTTGTCATCTAACTTCATACTCGCACATTCATAAAACACAAATCTATCACCCAAAATAATGCATTAGCTATTCATGATTAATAAGACATTTGTAACATCAATCTGTAAAGCATTTGTAATATGCAATGAATATTACATACCGTTTAAGATATACAATGAGGAACTTAGGATATCGATGTACCGTAAGTGTTTTTGTGGCACATTGGTTACATTCACATTTCGGACAAAACCAAGGATTATGTTCGTCTAAAGTTTCGCTAAAAAAAAAAGTATTAGAATGATATAAAACATATAAGATCCAAAAGTCTCGGTTAATTATCTCAAGTTTATTGTAAAAATGTTTCAGAACAAAGTTGTAGGTTTAAAAAGATCTCTTTACTGAACTTATCAGTTTGACATTGGGTGGCGTCGCCAATGTCAGATCATTGGAGATTGTTTCTCTTATTTTCATTTTTACACCAAAAATTCATTTTTACGTAAAAATGAAAATAAGAGAAACAACATTTAATCGCTAGAATATCTCTATAGAATCAGTACATTCAGAATGCGGTTTGCAAATACTGTAAACTTCACGTCGCATACGACACATAGAAGCCAATAAATCAGTTATAATACAAACAAATAAAATTGTTTATTATATAATTGTTTTTTATATCTTAGAAACGATTGAATTTTAGACATATGTTCAACTAAGGCTTTTTTTTTACTCAGTATACGGTATGTACTATACCATATAAATATTGAATCGTTTTTTTAACATCCTGTATAAAATATTTGTTTATTTCTCACAAGAGAGAATATCTCTACTAACAAAACTAAAATAACTCACAGAAATCAATTACCTCTGACTAAATGCTTGAAGGCAATCATAAAGGGATAGTGGATGGTGCGGCCGTTGCTTACTGACACTAACGTGATCAATAGGATGTAGAATTTTAGGAACATATTCAGTATAACGAACCGCAAGCGTATCACCGTTCTGTAGCGCAACCATTCCCGTCTCAGGTACACTACATCCCGTACAATGCGCTGTATACATACATCGTGAACAATGATGACCCTATAAAAAAAAATATTTTTGTACATTAATATAACATGTATTTAATAATTTAGGCTTATGTTGAAGTATTTGAATATATTAATAATTATATTATTTTGGCTATTGTGTTGAAACGATGTAATTATTTCAGTAACAAGGTAATTTTTTTACGTTTTATATAATTTCGTTATTGTAATAATTTTATTGATTATGATAATCAATCGTATACAATGCACTACAAATTTTTTTTAGATTAGTATGACTTTGCTGCAAAAAGTTATACATTTTTTATATTAAATTATCTCACCTGTCCATCGACGAAATGAATTGTATAATGTCCTTCATGTGGTACATTCCTTTTGATGATGTCATACAAATCCCGTGCGTTCACTCTTGATGGGAGTCGTATCAAGTGCGGATAACCAAAAAGCTTTGTACCTTTGCGATTATTCGTCGTTTCGTTTGTCGTGTCATGCCTCAATACTAAAGGTACGTTCAGAATACGTACAGTGGGCCTGGGTCGACCAGTTTGATCTATTTTTGTAAATGATGAGGCTGTCATGTATGTGGAACACATTGGACACATTTGGGGCTCCGTTTGATTTTTGAAATAATTCTGTAAAGTAAAAGCTTGGACTTTACTTGAAATGATTTCAATTTGCACAATACTTTTGTATATTAATCAAAGCTTTGTTTCTATTAAAACAAGAGAAAAATTTGATAAGATAGCACCCTCAGATTCAACGGCAGCATCAGATTAGTCTGAATTGAGTTCCAGGTATGACTACCAGGCTTGTGGATTAGACTGAACTTGCGGATTATACGAGATTTCAACTTCACGTTTCCAGTCGCCTCTGCTTTTAAAAAAGCGTCCTCAGCATTTTGAAAAACGCAAAGCTATTTCTGGTTCTCGTACGCATCATTATGATGCCGTCCGGCTAGAACGTTTAACAATCTTATCTCAGACCTTCCCGAGGTGAAAATAATGACAATGTATGCCTCGTTTGTACACCCCTTCCACTAGATTGGCACTGCCGTCTTTTCATCATTGGGATGAATGTTCGTTCATGTCCTCTTGTTAAATACGTAGTAACCTTTTTGCAGATATGAAACTTTTGACGCCGGTTTCGAATAATTTACTAAAAGAGGTTCTCACGGCAAAAATATTCTGGTTTGCTATTGCCTTCCGAAAGATTAAAGTTAAATAAAATCTGATGTTTTAAATAAGTTACAAACCCTGATTTTTAACACAGAAAGCATATTCTTTATTCCATTGTCGTCACAATTAATGATTGGAATTGCAATCAAAAAATATATCGATTAAATATAAGGAATTAAACAGAAAATTTTCAATACAAAAAAATTTTTTGTTATATTTGAACAACATGGTAAACTTAGAGAGAGAGACCCTCTAATCAAAGTCATGATAAGAATCATTAAGTCGGTAACGACATTTTTCAGCATATATATATATATAAAACTGTGATAGTCATACTCATGTAAAATGACATGACTGTGATAGTGCATATAGACGTATTATTTGTTTTCAAAAATGGTATATTATACAATGGTATATGATACAAAAAAACTAATTGAAATTAGAGATGTTATTTCATGATTCTGATTAAGAGGGTCTCTAGATAAACTCTCACCTCAATACATGGATCGCACATGATGAAGTTACAGCTGTTTCCACTGTGCCTCTTCAAATCGCCATCCAATTCCTCAAGACATATCATGCACGGCACTTCCTCGCCTGTGATCGTACATCTTTGGCAAGAATCCATCTCCGTTGGACGGTCCCCACCGCCGTCAGACACTGAAGTGTACGCATCGGGAGGTTCCGTCAGTTCAAAGGCGTATATCGATCGATTCGTATCATTGACGTGTCTCAAGAGTGTATTGTCGTCCTTAAATTTAAAACCTTGATGTAGAATCCAACAGTGATGTTTCCGCCTAAGTACGATAAGCTACAGCAAGCAAGTAATTCCCGAAACCTACGGTGCAAGGGGAAAATAATATAGTCAAAAAGCAACAACAATAAGAGACCGACAGCGTTGGTGAAATCATAACGCGCGCGCGCGCGCGCGAGAGAGAGAGAAAATACAGATAGAAAATAAAGAGAAAACTGTGTTGAGCCTGTACGATGAAATGTAGCCCCGTAACTACGTTTTCACGTTACGAGAATGTTCTTCCATACAATTTCTTTAGGAGGGTAGTATCGGCGATAATCGATCCTACTCGACATATCACCTTCTTAACTCTCCAATTATTTCTTAACAGCCTGATATCTCTCGATTTGTATAAAGCTTGATTATGCAAAGCGATAATTAAGACCTAGATTCATTCTTACCAGAATTATAATTTAAATAAGGATAGTCACAGACCAATACGAGCTGGTAAATACAGACGTCCGTGCCTATGATAGTGTATATTCCACAGTGTCGTAAACATTGGAATGTTTCCACTCTTACTCTTCAACCGACATACAAGTGTTGACTGTTGACTGTTGCTTGTAACAATACAAGCCTATTTATAGCTGTACTGGCTTGACTATCTTTATTTAGATTTCTTTAACGAGCGCAAGTCAATCTTTATATAAAATCATATTTTTTATCGATAACACTAAATTCTTATAAAATAACGTTGCTAAAGACCTTTATATCTATATACAAATCTATGTACAAAACTATGTATTAAACAAAATCATTGATCAATTTATCGTTAGTACTGCAATTTAAGTGACATTTTTGTTAAATATATTTACAAAGCAAGCAATTACTAGAAAAAAATCATTAATATACAAAAAAAACCTTCATTAAAACAAGTTATATTTTAATAACAGTAAGAAAACAAATATGTGTTCGTACCTACCAAAATCTTCGCTATGTGATTCTCTAACACTTCTGCAAGTGCAATATTTGTCACCGAAATATCTTCTTTACCAAGCGTTTTCAACAATTCCTCTTTCAATTTCCCAATTCGAGACTGCTTATTTAAGGAAATAACACACCTCATAGGTTGGTCACCGTTCGCAGGAACATAAGTGACATTCAATTGCCTCTCCATGGCATGAGGTAGCGGTACCGATAAATACATAAAAGGTTCATATGTAACAGAAATGTGGTTACAAACTGAACACACAACCTACAACATATTTTAATTGTAAATATTCGGTGCATCACAGATAGTATTCTCAAAAACTATTTCAAATTACAACTAAAGAAAAACTTATTCTAAATAAAAAAAACCGATAGACTTTAAAAACTTCGCTTATAATAATATATATATTATACATTTTATGTAGAAAATTATAAATTGTAAAAATAGGATAAATCCTGCTTCTTTATTTCAAAGCAAGACATAAAACTACTGTGATTTAATATAGGAGATTTTTACAATAAATACCAATGATGTTTGATATCAATTCCAACGTATAATCTCCACATAAGCAAACGATATCAACAAAGTTCTTACCATGCTCTTAAACTGGCCTTGAAAAGTGTCAACAATGATACTTCTATTTGATCGTAAGTGCTTCGCCCAGTGTTTATCCGCCTCAAGCTCATCCTGTGCAGCGATAGCGTCATTTCCATAATTCTGTAGAATCCGTGAGCATTGGGTGCTTTCACTGCCAAGACTATCATGTTTATGATTCTTCTCTTGATCGTCTAATCTCATGCGTTTCACGTTACATTTTTCGAGACCGCTATCATACTCGATGTCAGAACCAGTCGATGCGGGATCAAGACTACCATTGACCTTCTGGACATTTACCTCTTTTATGCGTTTAATACTAACGCTCTTATTATCAAAATCATGATTCTCCATAAGATTCGAATTATCTAATGGCATCCTGCGGACATTATCCTTAGGAAACTTTTGCGAATCGTAATGAATTTCATTGTTACACTCTTGTTGCGTTACTAAGAAATTGGCATTACTCGTCTTAGCCTCTTTATGAATATCATATAAGCTACCATACTGAGGCACGCTTTTTGATAATTCGATTAATGTGTCTAATCTCAAGGATCGTGTCGGAGTAACTTCATTTGCCCCTTCCTCGTTCACTTTATTGTGAATGAAGGTGCTCGATCTTGCCTCAATGGTTTCATCAGAATCTAGCGTCTCTTCATCATCTTCACCATTTAACGGTGAATCTCTCGGTGAATTCGTGATACTATCGAGCTCTCCAATTGACGAATCAAACTCTTATAAAACATCAAGAAATGACATTCAAAAGACAACATCTAAAAGATGTAACATTCTACATTGCATAAATTTCCTACCTCTTGGTGAACCAGCCATAGTCACATTTGGACTATTTGGATATTCTGATGACAAACGTTCGTACATTTCCAAAAAATCTGAATGATAAATTGAGTTAGCTGTGGCAGTGACAGGGGAAAGGGTCTTTCCATTTGAATTTTCAATAGAATTAAAAGAATTGGCAGTGCTCGTAGATAATGGAACTTGACAATTCTTGGCACACTTTGCCATATTCATTTGTTCGTGGAGGGAATCCAACAGAAGCGCCAGAAATTCTTGACAGTCATGCTATTAAACATATACGATACAATCTTATATAAATAATAATTAATAAATAATAGTTGATTAGATATATTAACAATTATACACTTACTTGCCTATAATCCTTGAATTGTGAATGATAAGCACCTAAAGTTTGCTTAAATTCTGTTGGTCTGAGTACGCTATATCTCCCAGACCACATTTTCCCAAGAAGTACACTAAAGTGTGCCATTAGTGATCCAGGTGGAGGTAGTTTCTCTCCTCTCTGCTGTAAATCCAAGAAATGTCGTAGAACAGGAGGAGTCGCGGTCAAACATTGCAATCCAGCTGCCATAAAACAGGTATTACCCAAGTTACGAAGTCCACAGACGCCTGCAGGCAGAACAACTACTTCTGAAAGTATTTATAAAGGATAAAAATATATCGTACATCATCATAAGTTTTATATTCCATACTACATCCAGACACTCACCCATTGGCGAATCATCATGAGAATCTCCAGCTTCTGCAAAGATATTGTTAAGTGTTGGTGTACCTGGTGGCAGAAACGGACCATGTTCTATACCAGTTCCAGAATCACCAATAGGATCGGCACCCATATCTGTGAAATCATTTAATCCGGGCGGTGGAGGAAGAGGAATCGCATAGTCTGATGTTGAACTGTTTGCTTCAGTCCTAAGAAGATGATGTAATAAGCAATTAAAGATAGGATTAAGCTGGGCATCCAGTGATGTATATTTTATTACTTATTTTTGTTTTTAAGTAAAAAGAAGTCTTTAATTAATTTATTGTTAATTTTATTGTTAAGATGAGATCAATCAGATATATACAAACAAGACACACAATTTGTAGAAATCACTATAAAATTTATAAGTTCACTAAAAAATATATTTACATTATGTACATTAATCAAATTTAAATATTATTTATAAATTTAAATATTATTTAAATATTATTTACACAATACATTGTCTGATTTGTAGAAAGTTTAAATTGTAAAAGCAATGAATTTTCTAATATAACAAAGATAACATCGACTTGTGATAAAAGCTGTTTAAAGTGACTTATATCATTCATTATCATTTGCCTTGTTCAAACTGAATGAAGCAGCTAGCCTGTTCACCGAATAATTCAATGCAATTGATTGGATCTATAGGTCTAATCTATAAAATCCAATCACTTAATAAACAGGATAATGGCTTCGTCAGTTTGAACACTGTCTAGCTTAATATATCACTCGGTGATTAGGTACGAGCAATGCACAGCCTATGTTAAATCATGTAATTCTTATTGGTACGCGAGATATCCTTGCCGTCATGTGAATGAGTAATATTTAATAATTATTTATATACTTGCATATTTCAAAAAGATATTATACAATTGGACAAATTATTCTCAAATTAGAAAAGGCATATTTTTACCATGTATCTTCAATGCCCATATTAACTTCAGACGAAAGAGCCTTATCTTCTTGTAGCGTAAGAGTTTGATCTAAGGAAGAAGTCAAAGGGCTAAGACCAGTTGATTCTAATGCCTCCGATATCTCTGGTACGTCGGGCAAGTGAAAAATTCCAGATGTTCCAATCATTGAAATATTTTCAGCCTCTGTGACATCCACCTTATTGTCCATTCAGATAACAAGCCACAATGAAGTCTAAAATAATAATTACAATTCTAAATCTTACTTGTTTATTATTAATCTTCTGCAAACAAGATGAAAAATCAACATAGATTATATGTAGGTATCTATATGTAGGTTATCTTATACTATATTTCATAAATGTACTATAATTTAGTATGATTGATGAGTAACAACGCACTCTCCAGTTGCATGAAACCAGCAACATGCGTGCAATATATTTTAGAAAGTTATTTTAGAAATTCATTTTGCTGGGATATGTTATACCTAGTTCATGGAAAATTAATGTTTTATTCCATTGTGCTGTTATACTTTGCTTTAAATATTTTAATATCCTAAAAATATTGTGATGCTTGAAATTTGTGTATAATAATATAACTTATGAAATACAAAAAAACTATTCCAAAACTATTATACTATGAGATATTTGTAATATTACATTTGAATCACATACATATATGACACAAACGCTATTTATTTTTTTTAAGTGCCAATCAATTCCAATGACTCATATTTCTAAAAGCAGGGCAATGAAGACATCGTGTAGTTTGTTGCAATTTGTTATACAAGGCGGGAAAGAGATTAGCATTCTAACGGAAGTTTTACAGCTAAAATACAAGTACCGCAATTTCGATCGGATTACATTGCTATACCATAATTTACAATTGAGAGACACATCTTCATCGATCTCGCAGATTACATCGGATTCGCTTCCTCCGTATCCTCGCGCGGGAAGAACACGAAGGAGCAAACGAAAATTTTGCAAACACGCCGCTTTCAATCACACAACTCTGATTGTCCTAACCTGATACGCCCTAATTTCGTGCAGATAACGCAAAGCGCATCGCACCATGCAAGTGTCCTTACACCGTATATACGGCGAGCAAGGATTATCGATGCAACGTGAATTTTTTTCACGATGGGCGGACGTAATACACGCGCAAAATTGGCGAATACGTTCAATATGGAAGTATAAACGCGAGTTCTCGAAAGTACGATCGAACGGTAGAGCGAGCTGAACGTTGCTGAAAGTGTCTTGTCGCGATCGCATGTTACAGCTTTACAATGCTGTATATCTCGCACGCGCGAGCGACGTCGTCGTCGACATCGCCGATCGCTCCTAGATACCGCGATTCAATATATGAGACGAGACGAGATTGTAAAAATCACAACAAGATTAAAATACTTACACCGTGAGATAAGCGAGCCCCGCGCCCCGAGGACGTCTACACCGCCATTGCAGTGCACAGCGTGATCGGTAGATGCGCGCGGGATGCGATTCCGTCTACGGCGCTTTGGAAAATGGACGTGTTTTCGTATCCCTGATGGCCGAAGAATTTCGAGAGTCTACACAACACTGCCGGAACGATCATGGCGGCCCCGCTTGACGACAAACGGTATCGGCCGGAAGGGAAAGAGACGGCGCCAGAATCGCCAAACATCACATGAAAGTGAAACAACATTGCAAGCAGGCGCACCGAATCATCAATTGTCATCAATTGCCAACGTATCAAAACGGCAAAACTAAAAAATTATCTGGTACCCTATTCTATAACTCATTACGATATCATTGCGCAGCTTTTTAAATACTATAAAATATCTGCGCAATGATGTCTTAACGAGTTACAGAATACGGGCTCTAGACGGATAAGTATCGTAATAGTAAAAGAAGTAATTGAATAGTAAGAGAAAGATAGTTTAGATATAGTATATAGTTTAGATGAGTAATGTATTTGACATAAGAATATAGAAAAAAGAAAAAGAAAGAGCCAAGTAGCAAATTCAAGTAGCTGCATTATGTTGTTACCTTCCCAGCAAACGAGAATAGATTGAAATGAATTGAAATGGATTTAGATTTTCAGAAATATTGATTCACAAATGTTAAAATGAATGCTTTTCAATCCTGAATGCATTTTTATTCATTTATAGGAATTGTATAGAGCATATCTTTATGTCTTTCGATCTAAAAATAATATTAGCTTTTTCTGTGTGCATTGTAAATTCAAAATTTTGAATAAGAAATGTAATTTTTCAATCCAGTTGCATCCAATTGAATCTAATTGAATCCAATTGAATTCAATTAAATCTAAAAAAAAGTATTCGCTATTTAAAATACGTATTCGGATAGAAAAAAATTTCAATCCATTTTAATCCATTTTCGTTTGCTAGGTTTTGTCATCCGAGGATCTCTCTATCCCATAGCCAATCAACAAGCTTGAAAAATTTGTCGTGCGACAAAAACGCACAAATGAAATATCACTCTAAAGCCAATATTATATACATTCGTTTTTTGTCGTACGACAAATTTTTTAAACCTGTTGATTGGCTGTAGGATAAAGAGGTCTGAGATCCTCTCTATCTTGCAGCCAATTAATATGCTTGAAAAATTCGTCATACGACACAAAACAGATGCATATAATATTGACTTTAGACCAATATGTTGAATACGCTTTCACGTGCTACTCGAACCGACCGTTTAGTGACAAAAGGGTAGCGATAAATTATGTAGACAAAATTTATAAATATCAAATGTTAATTTTGTTACTGGCTTAGTTTCCATTGAGAGTTTAAACCGCATTAAAATATAAGAACCAACCAACTATAATCGAATTCTCCTGTTACAGTCGAATGACTATAGTTGGTTAGTTGGTTCTTACATTCTGATCCGGTTTAAACCCTCGGTGAAAACTAGATCACGACTGAAGCAGTCGATTCGGCGATTCATGAAAATGTATCTTGAAGTTCAATCACTTGGGAATCAGAGGGCCTTATTCTTGAACAAATATCGCATACGAAAATAGTAATTCCGTATACAATCGACCAATCACATCTCATCGAGAAACTGTCATTTTTGTATACGAAAATTATTTATATGTGCTCAAGAATATCGGGCTCTTGTGCCATTTACGTGTAAATTAGAGATTTATTCGCATCGCATGCTCCAATATGCTCCTACTTCCTCCAACTGTAACTTCTCACTCAACGCGCTCGTTAGAGCAAGTAGGAGCTATAGTAGATGGTAGGATATCAAAGCATATTGGAGTATGTGACGCGAACAAACCTTATAATATTCTACGTTTAAGTGTAGACAATGTAAACTATTATATAAGATCTAGGTCTGTTCTAATAGAGTCATAAACAATAAAAAATTAACCAATCACAATCGATTATTCTCACACTTAACTGTGATTGGCCAATTTCTTACGGCTAACGACTTATCTATTGTAGAACAAGCATTAGGGCATTTTATATAAACTTACATAGCCACACAAACTTGCATAGCCGCATAAACATATGCATAAAGACATCATCCAATCGTATTTTTACGTTTGCTTTTATAAGAAATGTGATTGGATAATTTTCTTTATGCATATGATTATGCGGCTATGTAAGTTTGTATAAAATGGCCTTTAGAGCTGCTGTATACAAAATTCCGCAACAGTGGCCTAGTTTCCACCGAAGGTTTAATCCGGATCAGAATGTAAGAACCAACTACAGTCGAGCATTTCCTTCGTCGTTTGACTATAACAGGGGAATACTCAACTGTAGTTGGTTGGTTCTTACATTCTGATCCGAATTAAATCCTCGATGGAAACTAGGTCGTAAAGCGGAGAGCACAGACTCTCGCACAACACATAAGACATAAGAAATCCAACCAATCAGAGTTCTTTATTTCATGAAAAGGAAGAAAACGAAGGACTTTGATTGATACATTTTCTTATGCATTATCTATGCTCCCCGTTTAAGACCAATCCCATGAGCAGAAATTTATATCGAAACGGAAACAATGAGATTAAATCGCAATCGCAGAAAAAAAAGCAGATTAATGATTGCAGAGTTATAATTGCTCAACAAACGAGAATGGATTAAACTGGATTGAAATTTTTTTCTATCCGAATGCGTATTTTAAAGCGAATTTTTTTTTAAATTTAATTAATGAATTCAATTGGATTCAATTGGATGCAATTGGATTGAAAAACTGCTCTTATTTCCTATTCAAAATTTTGAATTGAACAATATTTACAATGTGTGTTGTGCACAGAAAAAGCTAATATTATTTTTAGATTGAAAGGCATAGAGATATGCATAGAGATATGCTTTATGCAATTCCTATAAATAAATAAAAATGCATTCAGGATTGAAAAACATTTATTTTAACATTCGTCAATCAATATTTCTGAAAATCTGAAAATCCATTTCAGTTCATTTCAATCCAATCTCATTTGCCGGGTAGTTGCACTGTTCCGCTGTAAATTTCCACGTCATAGGACGCCAGCCTAAATATTTAAGACAGTCTTAAATGTAAAAATCAAATATGAATACCAACCTGTTTCGCGTCAGTGAAGTTGGTCTGAATCTTTCCTTGCACGAGGAAAGATTCCTCGTGGATATAATCGCACTCTCAAGGATATCATACTATATATGCAATAAAATACAGATGAAATATTGGATTGTCTGGAAAGTTCATGCCGCAAAAGATTTAAATTTAATAAATGTATACTAAAATTTAAATCTCCTGCGTTTCAATTTTCTTTTAAAATCAATGTGAACTTTCCGAACAACCCAATATAATATGCACAGTTAATTTCTTTCGCTCAAAAAAGTTTATTTTCTTATAGCTCGATCAAAATAATAAAATTTACCGCAAATTTGTAAAAATAAAAAAAACGATAAAAAATCAATAAACATTTTCGCTTTGAAAATAAATATTAATTGATTTAGCAATATCAAAATTTATATTTAAAGCAATATATATTTAATTTATTTCTGAGATTCGTACTTATTATTTACTTAAACGTTTTATTAAAATTTGTGTCTCATTATTATATAGCCATCTTAATTAACCATCTTAATTAAATCTAGATTATAATGTCAGAAGCGAAAAATACATTTTAAAAATTCTTGCAAAAAATATCTTAAAATAAAAATATTTTTCAATAAAATTTTAAATTAACATTTGTCATAGAGCACTGAAAGACATCGCACGAACATTATGATATCTAAACTGCGGATTTATGCAAAATACTTAACTGAATATTAACTATCGGACAGTTTTAGCAATTGATCATTGTTCGTTAAAGAGTTATTAAAAAGGATTGTGATTGTAAAGTAAAAAGATTGAGATTTCCATCTGTAAATGTATAATTTATGCAAAATAAGCATTTTATGTAAAATATTCAATTAAGTATTTTGCATAAATAAATGCGTAGTCTACTGATGTAGACTATGATATCTATATGACATTGTAGATTTCATAATGAATTTACATAAATAAAATCAATATAATAAAAAAACGCCTGATATATTGACGCATTCTCTTTTGTTTTTCAGAACAGAGTTTATAATACGAAGTGTCTAGAAGCTTTTAATTTTTTTTTTGTTGTCTTGTTGGATTAACGTTTTATTGTCCTATTATAAAACAGAAGAGAATGCGTCATCGGGGAGAGAGCTTCGAATCCACACATATCTTGCATGCGCACATCGCTAATGGGTGTTACATTGCAACTGATAGAATAGATTTGTATGCAGGAGTCTTAAAATTCTTCACGATTGCGCACATTTGTAATGATTGAAGAGAAGAATTAAATATTAGTAAAATTAAAAAAGAATAAATTTGCGCTTCAACTTTCATGTCGACACCACTGATTCCTAAGCGTTTATATTTCGTTAAATTATTACAATATTCATAAACGCAAATGAAGTAATAAACAATCTCACATATCAGTGCTTGGCAGAGATGAATCAATTCGCAAGAGAAAGAAAAATGTATCGCTATGTAATTGTTGGTAATTAGATATGAAGAAAATACATTTTTTTACTGATATTTTTTGCCGGCATTTATTCTTTGCGTCCAGCAAAGATAATTGCGTCTAGCAAATAACTTTTTCTTCGAGCGAGTATAAAGATTACTAAAGTTCATAGTAGTTGGACATTATATTTTATTATACAGGGCATTTGAAAAGTAACGATAAATCTTTCGCATAAGAGCAGAATGGACTAAACTGAGAAGAAAAGTCCTTTATCATTTTATAATTTTCGCAATGAGATTAACGAGTTATTAACTTATGACAATAGCCAAATTCGTCCAGCCTATTGCCAAATGCAAGCGTGCAACAGGATAGGATCACCCAGTATACACAAGGTGCGATTACAGTCACAGTTATAAAAGAGAGCTGAAATTTCGGACGCTTGAATTTCGGACTTCTAATCCTGAACCAAAAAAGACCGAAAAAAATTAAAAAAAGACCGAAACTATTATCGTAAAAGAAATCGAAAATTGTATACACAGTCTCTGATTGTGACCATAACCGGAATTTTATTTATTTACTTGCTTTAAGTAATAAAATAAATAAATAATAAAATAAAATAATAAATAAGAATCACCACCTAGAGTAAAGTTGCCAAACCAGGTTTGGCAATCAATTGCCACTCCTAAATCGCACTACATACTTCGCTTAAAAATTCAATTATTGTATTTATATACTTTCTTACGGATTATTTAAGAACTGCATGATACTGTAATGCTATTCCGTTATATTTGTGATATGACGCAATAGAAGTGTTATTTACATAAATAAAAACATAGTGATATCGTTACTATATTTCAACGTATGTCACAGCAGACTTATAAGACAGAAAATATAAATTAATTAGCCTAAGGGACTGCACACAATAAGCAAGAATAAGGAATTATATAGGAATAAGGAATAATGATTTCAACCTATTAGAAACTGTGTATTCCGATTTTTAATAAATTAAAATCGTTTTATTTATTCTTTATTCCTAATTCCTTATTTCTTCTATTGTGTGCAAGCTCTAAGTCTTTATCGTTTATCATGATTAGAATTTATTAAATTTATTAAATTTAATTTAAATAAGATTAAAGTTTGCTTTTTTTTATACTCTCTAAGTTTGAATCAGTATCAATAATCACTGATATCAATGTCAAGTATGCCACTGATAATCAGTAAATGAAATGAGATCTAACCTATCTAATCTTTATTATTATGCTCTAACTAAATTTGTTTTGGTGCGTAAATTCAGGGTTGCGTTCCAAAATTCAAATCTGTCAATCGACTCGAGTATTTTATCCTTGTTGGTCATCGAATGTTGAATAAAGATAAAAGATATTCGGAATTGACAGAGTCAAGTTTTGGAACGCATCCCTGTATTATTAAAGTTAAATAAGTATTAAAATTATTATTATTATTTTAAAACTGCTCTAGTTTCATAATCTAACTTTTTAAATCGCACATTACCTAATATTTTTCCATTTCTCATATTTTTATTCCATTTATTATTATATAAAATTTTATATTATAGAATTACAAAGTATTTATTTTGTTTTACACATAAACTTCTTAAATTACTTCTTCAAATTATCATGTGTTTCAGAAATTATGAAAAATATTCTTAAGTTTTTAACAGCATAATAAAATACAATTTTTTCGTTTTCTTATGTAATTTTTTTATTTTTTGCATTATTATACTGTTTTAAATAAGGAATATTAGTATGGAAAAAATTGTATTTATTATGTTGTTAAAAACTTAAGAATATTTTTCATAATTTCTGAGTTATGAGCCTTTAAGTGATATGATTTCGACAAACTTACTATAAATGTTGAAAAACAGAACCTTATAAATCTATGAAGATTAAATTAGATATTTAATATTGCTAATAAATTTTATTATCATTTATCATTATCATTTATTTAAAGTTGTACAAGCAATAAAATGGATTTTATACATACTATTACATTTATTTTTATATATTATAAAAATATTTAATTTTCTCCCCCTCTTCTTCTTCAACACTTCCGTCCGTACCTGACGTATATATATCTGCGCATGTCCTCGTGCCTCCAGTTGCTATTGTTGGTAGAAAGATAAAGAAATCTGTTGGGATACACAAATCGCATACTAATGTATAAATTTGTTCCACTGCTTTTTCAAAAAACGACATCTTCATTCTACAAACAAATTAAATTTTCCCTAAACTCGTTTGAATCATTAATAATTTAAATAGTTTAACATCGACTTCAAAAGATTTTATGAAAAGAAATAAAGAAAACGCATGCCTTTCACCGCCGTGTGTGAATACGTCGTGTTTTTTTCAAGAGCACGAGAGGAGACGAGACCCTTCTCCGGTTCTTCTGGGCACCTATGATTTCGCGGGTTACTTTCTCGTAAGCCGCTCGAGTCGCGCGAAACGTACTTTAAAGAAAAAAAAGAGTGTGTGTTAGAAAGAAAGAGTAAGAAAAGAAAGAGAAAGTCTAGGTAACAGGAGAAATAAGTGGTGTATTCTTGCAAAATAGTTCGTAAATAGATCGCTCGCAAACTTCACACTATCGCGGTGCTGACATCCGACATTAGTAACATGAGCAAAACAACAAATCAAGATGAGATCCACATGACAACGGTAAGATATTATCGATGATTGCACATTACAGAAAATTAATTCGTGTTCGCAAGAAACTATTAGAATATTAATGCTCAAATTCACGAGTGATAGGAAAGAAAATGAAAATGGGGTCTCTCATATATATCAAGTTTTTATAAAGGCTTATCTCCACTGAAAGCAATCGAGCATAGGACTGATACCATAAATATTTATATAAATATCTATGACGGCTACTGGCTTTCCTTTCAACTTTTATTAAAAAAAAAGAAACTATGCCGATCTGTACCAATCCGCACTTCCGATCCTATTGACTTTAATGGGAACGAGCCTTTAGATCTTTTGAAGTTTTGAGAATTTGACAGTAAATTCTGTAGAGAATATATGTGTATATAGTGTGTGTGTGTGTGTGTGTGTGTGTGTGCGTG
>Ga0157364_1002090_pt1 | contig 18097 bp, 7 predicted proteins | sample AttsexASBM2_FD_111476 | JGI IMG/M metagenome (GOLD analysis project Ga0157364, IMG submission 111476) | Fungus gardens microbial communities from leaf cutter ant in Ribeirão Preto, State of São Paulo, Brazil - Atta sexdens ASBM2 | ecosystem: Host-associated > Fungi > Mycelium > Unclassified ...
CGGAACGAAAGGAGGACAGAGAAAGAGAGATTTTTATTGAATCAGGAAAGGGATTAAAATATTTATGACAGAGATGTAGAAGAAAGTGGCACGGAACTTAGTGGACCGATAGGGAAGAATAAGTAATCTTTTGATATCTGATGACAAGAGGGAAAAGTGATGTTAAAAGAAGAATGATGTTCACAGTTCAACTGAAGGAAACGTTGCAGATATAGAGGAGTATTGAAGCGAAGGAGAGAAAATACAAGACAGCGCAGGTGGAGAAATAAAACTTTGTCAAATCTTAAACCAGATCTTTGATAATACGGAGATATATGGTCGTATTTACGAATACAATAGAAGCAGAGACAAGAATTTTGGATACGCTGTACATGATTTAGCAGATATTGGTTAAGAGTCGGAACGTAGACATCAGCGTAATCAAATAGAGAAATAACAAGTAATTGAGAAATGAGGAGTTTTTGAGAGCAGGAAAGGATATGGCGAAGAGATTTATCACGGTAGAAGCTTATTTTGAAAGCTAACCAGAGAATAAACAGATTCTATAATATAAAATTTAACGTTTTCTTTTTCCTCTCTTTTTTATAAATCCCGCAGTTTTAAAACAAAATAACAGATCGAAAAAGATGGGAATACGTTCATCGTTATGTGGCAATATATCGTTATTTGCCGTTTTCGCTTGAAATACGTGTTATAGCGAAACAATGAGACGTCCAGATGACTCGGATGAGGGTCGCCTTCTTGTCTGTTACGATTTTGCGAAGGGTACACGTCCGATATATGGTAGAGAATCGCGTGATTCATTATTCACAGCTTCAGTCCCTCTCCCCCTCCCACCCCTTATTCCGTCGGTACTCCTAATGAAAGATAAACACAATCAATCCCACCGTGGTCGAAAGAGGGAATATTATATCGGGTGGCCGTGCAATTTCGTAGCCGCGGGTGGTGGCCCAGCCCTCGCACACCCCAGGCGCTGCTGTTTTCGTTTCATTATACCATGCTTCGCCGGGTTATCATCGTACTAATTATCCCTTCAAAAGGACGCACATCTCCCCCATCGAATTCGCGTAATTGGCCGAGAATCTTTTATCAGGCTACCTCGATTTTTCCGACCGGGATCAAAAGGCTCCGACAGCCATAAGCACACAATCGCAAACGCGGACCATTTTCATTTCGGGCGCGATTCGCCCTTGGCGAGAGAATCGCGTTTCGTCCTTTCCCTCTCGCAATAATTGAAATACGCAGTAATTGAAAAATATCAAAATTGATTATTGTCGGATTTTTCGCATGATTTTAGATACGTGATTATAACAACGCTTTATCCGTAACACATGTACACGACAGACGATGTTATCTCTAAACAAACGGACACATTTATAACGCACGACTCGTGTTTATCGTCACACAGCGCGAACCATTTATTACGAATGAAATACAATGGAGTTTTGCAGAAGTACCGGTAACGAGAGCGATACAAATTTAATGCCGGACGGTATGTATCGGAGTTACGTACCTGCTACGGACATTGAATTCTGTAAATTCATTCTGCGCCGGATGTTTGGATATAATATTAATCTTTGAATATGGCGGGCGTGTAAAATACGCTCGTCGGTTCATCGCCCGATATGTATCCGCGCCACAATCAAAAGAACGACATTTGCAATGTACGCGATCAGCATCATTTCAGTCGCGAATTTTGGCCGCGAATTTCGCGGCGTGTTTATATTATAATAATGTTCCGTAAACCGTTCCACCAAAAAATCATTCATTATTAACGTCGTAATGATTAAATCAGTAAACGTAATATGGCGCCATAAATAATATACCGCGATCGCGTGGCGCGAAGTAAAATTCCCAAAATCACCTATATATGCGTGGAAAATACCGTCACGCGACCGCATGCACAGTCATAGAATTAATGCCGTTTGATTTGACGACGTGAGGTTGTTGCACGACGAACGTTAGCTTACAACTCGTACATCACTAAACGGATAATAACGTCTGGCTATGGCGAACATTTTTCGAATAAAAATTCGCTCTTTATTTCTGTCATTAATTATCACGTCGATTTGTTCGCTCGTTCATTCGTTCGCGTACAGCTTTTTATTAACGTACAATCTCGTGTCTATGGCAGGTGGAAAAAAAATGTGGACAGAAAAATATAGAAGAGGAGGAATGAGAGAAATGGAGCAGTATCACCGCCAACTATTAATCCCCGTCGCTATCGAACCAAACTCGATGGTCCTCTCGTATTAGTTAAAGAGAATAATGTCAACAACAACGAGAACAGTGATAACGTCAGTGACGAACATGTCGTAGTCGAATGCAATTCGCTTAAGCGAATCGTGCAAATGTCCAGCCAAAAAACAACAGCTCGTAGAAGCATCCATCGTTGGAGGAGGATGGAAAAAAAGAGAAATAAATACTCGATAAAAATGGCGATCTTGTTATCACGGAGAATAGAAAGGCTATGTATACCAAATGCCGCTGTCTATATACCAGCCGGCACTTATCGACATTGAATTTCCAAGCTAGATTATTAACGACGGTATCGGCTCATTTCTCCTTTTCATTTGCGTTCGCTTGTATTCAATAGCTCCTTTTCGCCCGGATTATTTATATTTCACGACCCATATTAAAAATGAGTAAACCAATTACACAATTCAATACCTTTCCCGTTGAAAGCCGGCAATATAGAGCAATTGCATTACAGAACTTACAATAAAATGTAGTCAATATGACAAAATTAACTTTGTAGATCTATTCTTTTTCTCCTATATTCATAGCATCTCGCTTATTTCTACACTTTATCCATATACTTACCTTTTAAGCTACTGAAAGATTAAATCAATTGCTTTTAACTATGAAATCAATCTTGGAGGATACTCATTTAATCTCTTTCTTTACTGTATAAATTCGTTGTCTTTTCGAAATATGCACAAGTATTTTCTGCAGTTATCACAATTCCTCACTCTAAAATTCCATAATTTTTCGTTGATTTAAAAAAAAAATTTCATGCTTTAATAACATTTTGAAATTTTCTATATTTTCAAATATTTAAAAAATTAGAACGAAAATACAAAATCAAATATTTTATTGAGAAAACAATTTAACATAGAGAGAGAGAGAGAGAGAGAGAGAGAGAGAGAGAGAGAGAGATCAATGTATGTAAATTACTATTAACGTTTGCTGACACTGTTTCCATATAATTGTTAAGTTGATAATATTTCAAAACTGCGTGTGATGTATGCACATTAAATTCCTTTAAAATCAAGAATATTTATTTTCCATAAAATTTTGCAAAATATCCAAACTTTCCCTAACTGTTTTCAATTTCTCCAACTTTTTCCTAACTTCTCTTATTTGTAATTTTGTAGAAATTCTGTTCTGAAACAGTCGAGCAAAATATACACGATATTTTCTTCTTGTGCAAATGTATTTTTTATTAGAAGAGTGATAAGCTTTGTTCCACTAACTAGTTCTGTACGTACATTCGTTAACAAAAATACTCTCGAATGTCTCGAATGCATCACTAGCAAGTCTATGTAATGGTAAATCGGAAACGAAAAATTTGTACCTTTTTTCATACTGTCTTTGTTGGTATTTCATCTGTTCTCATTCCTCTTATCTTTTTTCGTCAGTTCGGCTCCAAAGTTCATCACCGAGAAGAGAAGCTTCTCGCGCGAGGCGCGAGGAAAAACCATATTAATTACCGTTCTAATTACTCGGGTCGAGCCGTGAATGTTTTACGGGCTCTTGCGAGGCGGGCGTCTAAATCGAATAAACTCCGGCACGCTCGAGGCCGATAATTTCCACGGTATATTAGCTGGTAGGTATATATAACGTTCGCGAATCCGGTCCCTACTCCCTTCGTTGTGTTACATCGCGACGCTCGCGCCTGATAAATCGCTACACGGGAAAGTTACCGATTAATTTTCTAATTAGTCTCGCGGTGCGGCAATCGATCGGCGCGCACTACCATTTGTCCACAGCGCTTAATTACAAAATAGTCGCTTGAAACGTGCACGCGGATTCGTTGTAATGCAGATACCATTACAACATTCGCTTCTTAAGTTAAATTACGGGCGTTGTTTAACGAGCGCCATTCGTTCGCTCGGGATCTTGTTAAAATTAACGAACGTTCTTTGGCGTAGCCGATGCTTTGAAAATGGACGACCGATGGCACGCCGGATGTTTCCCCTTTTTTCACTCTGGAGTCTTTCTCTCTCCTTCCTCTCTCTGTCTCTCTCTTTTTCCTCTTTCGATAGTCTAGCTAGTTACGAGTTTAAAGACGGAATAAAAATACAGCAGACCACGATGCGAAGAAACGCGCGGAGTGAGGTTTATCGACGATAGAATCCCATTGTTTTAATGGGCTAATTTTGTTTCGGCTTTAACAAAGTCAGTTTAATGGGAAATTTTCTTTTTCTCCATGAATAATTGCCCCCCACTCATATCCTTTTCCCTCCTCCCGCACCTTGGTGGATCAAATGCGACGAGGTTTAATTTTAAAAGTATCGAACGTTGAACAACCGGTTCGTTATGTATTCATATTGTTGCGTGACCGATCATAACGCTGAAACGTATTGTCGACACCTCTTAAGAGTGGATCAATAATGCGGTTGAATCGAGATTATCTATGCATGAATCTGGTTTCCATTTAAACAATGGTATCTTTTACAAATTATAATTGCCTCATTCGAAATAGTATCTTCTTTTTCACTAGTCGTATTACATTTACATAAGTTGTGTAATAAGACATCATCTCGAAATTTTTAACATTTTCTTACTCTGAACATTTTTTATGTTCTAATTGTACGATAAAACATTCTTTTTTGATTAATAATTCGCTAATTAAGTTTGTAAGTCGACGAAGAACTCTTAATTATTGTTCTCACGAAAGTCCTACGAAAACGCGGGTAGTCGTCTCAACGAAAATTACTGGGTTGAGATAATCTCGTGACGTATCTACCATTGCGAGGGCAGTACTACCAAAGGCGATGAATTCATTACTAGATTGTCTTTAATTATTATGTAGCTCGGGCTGACTTATACGTTAAAATTAATTCGCCACGATCTACCTAAGTCTTAACCGTTTGCAAATTGCAATCTTCCAAGCGGGATAAACATGCCGGGAGGTAGGCTTCTTATTAGGAGGTTTAATCGCTCGACTTATTTATGTAGAGTAATTAATTAATTCCTCGTAATTCAACCTTGATCGCTATGCATGAATTAAATATTGAGCAAGATTTTTATACGTTTTTTTTCGCGATCTCGCGATTGGATAAATAATCCAAAAGTCGCGTAATCGCAGAAAAGTATTTTGTTTTCAGGAATTAAATAGTTTAATCTATCCCAAAAAAAATTGATGAAATAATATGAAATTTTCACTTTACTAACTAATTTTTAAGAAATGATTATTGCATCACTCCCTGAATTGAAATGAAAACAACTCCCGTATAAGAAATAATTGAACGAGCGAAATGAGGACACATTTCGTCATCTCATTTAAATGCAAAAGCTCGCATTATATATGTTACGACAGCATAATGATATCACGGAGATCCAAAGGATTAAAACTAACCCTCCTAACATTAAGTTCAACTATACGTGAACGCAATTTTGATCTTGATTCGCCGGACTGAGTCGACGTAGGGGACATAGAAGTTATGTTAGTTAACTCACTTGACACGATTATTCTTCAAAGAGCCTATATGATGCGAAATAACCCTTAATGGATTCGAGATGCCAACGGGGACGATAAACTGCACTTTCAGCGGAACGAAATTTAACGAAAAATCACGATCGTGGCTTTTCAGATATTCTCGTTTTTTGTGTCAACCATCCATGACCGACATTATAACAACATATATTGCTAGTATAATTAGCCGAATTTATATTTAAATTTACATTAAAATTTTTAATGTACGTATATATCATCACATATACAAAAGATTAAATGTATTTTTAACTGTAATATGTAATTATCTTATTCATGAAATTATTTTATCAGAAATTTTTGAAACACGTTTTACATTTACTTTATGAATATTTATATGTATGTTAAAATTTATTCTGTACAACGTGCAGAAAGCCGTAAATAAACAAGATAATTCACATCGAGTGTAAAATCCGACACTTCAGCAACATCAATTTGAAGTCATTACATGACATGGCGTTTCATGTACGTTTGCGAAGCATGAAGTTAACGAATTTTATGCCACGCTAATCATTATGTATCTGACAAATGGCTTCGTGCGATAAGAACTCTTTCGCGTACGTTGAATAATTTATCTCGCCGGTCGACCAAATAATTGCAGGTCGTCCAAATGCGTAGCGAGGTTTCTATCGAGTGGGTAATCGGCATGTGTATTTGCATTTTACTATTTACCCAGTAATTACAGTATCAGTTGATACACAAGCAAATAATGAATTATTAATCGAATGCATGCGGCGCACGCGTTGCCATTTCTCTATAACAGAACTATTAATCGTCACTTTACTATAATACTGAGTCTTGATTGCGCAACTAATAATGCGCATGCGTTAGTTATCAAATTAGAGATTGGATAATGAGTTTATGGATTATACGGTCTGCATGATGAACGCAGAATTTCAATGCCTTACGATACGGCACTAATTATTCCTCGCCATTCTCGCTACTTTCCTAATGTACGTTAATGGAAAATGAGACGTCATTCAGAGAAACGAGAGACATTTGCACAGACGCCCATCGTAAGTCGACTCGAACCCAAGTGCCATTCGACCATACCCAACTCTTATCTCGCTAACTCGAAAAGTTAACAACCATCAGAATACGTACAAACGTTTCATCGCTTCCCGAAATGTACTCTCCACTCTAATGTACTCCTGCGGACGATAATGACGAGGACAATCTACAGACGGGTCCATGAAGCTGGCAGATAACGCAAGTCGCACGATTCTCATTGAATGCAAAAGGAGCTCTCACTTAGACGTGATTTTCTTTTTGCAAGCTACCTCGTTTACTATTATGTCTTTATATCTTTGAAGTCAAAGCTGTTGACGACAATTTTAAGCGAAAAGCTTTGCCTGTAGGAGCAAAATATATATATATATATATATATATATATATATGTGCAATGGGAAGCAAAGCACGTGTTTCTTCTCATTGAAACGACGAGGTGACTTCAAACGCTGCAGGCGCGCCCAATTAACTGCAACGAATACTGCAATTTTACATAAATCAATAACCTCTCCGCGATGACTCTGTCAAAAAATAATATTTGTCTTGATAAATTTAAGTTCGATAAATAACAATCCCGTTGGAGTTTACTTTCTGGACTCGATAAATGCGCATAAAGTTCGAAGCGTTAAGGAGATGCAGGAACGCATTGCACGCTCGCTCATTAAAATTTAGCTGCAAGGATACCTTGCTTCAAAGGCGTAGCTCGGTCGTTTGAAGACGAACGTACCGCGACGAAAGAGTAAACGCTCACTTCTTACGGTCGGAAATATTTAATATTTTTTGTAATCTTTTTAACAGGGCAACTTTTTTGCGCGTACAATACCAAACGTTTGCTTAATTATAATTGCTACAGCTAATTAATCGAAGTGTTCAAACTTTGGGATCATCATGCATACACTGCCAATTTATTTCGTAAAAGAAATCGTGAAAAAATCTAGCAAGTTCACCTTGTAAATTTGAAACAAAGTTGTCTCCTTTGCGAACAGCGAAACCGACAATTACGGCGACGATTGTCTTCGACAGCATGCAACTTCAGCAACTCGTGAAAATTACGTGCTACTTTATCGTTGTATGTGCTCCCTCTTTCTCCTTTCTCTGTCAATCTCCTTTCACGTCTCGTGTTCTGAGGTAAGATATACTCTCAGTTGGAACCTGCGCCGTGAATTTAGCGGAAGCCAAGACGCGTTCTTAGGTGTTCCCGGAAGTTTCGATCGAACTTCACGTCTCGTCTCTCGTCGAAGCGCCAAACTTGTCACGCAGACACTCGCCGAGTCTTTCGCCAGCGAGAGCGACGAACTCGTGCGTAGTTAAGTGCCAATCAGTATTACCTGAGGAATATACGAAGCGCGTGTATTTTAGACCGTCACTGCTTCTACCGCCGTCGACTACGATGTTTCTTCGATCAGAACTTTATCGCCGTCAAATATTTTCAAAGATTAATAGACGAAATCTCTTCGTCTGCGAAATCAACCAGCGAGATAAAACATAAATTGCCTCGTTTATATCGGAAAATGTTTAACTAGTATACGTTTTAAGCTAGAGTCAGTTTTCCTTTTTCTCTAACAAAAATTTGATGAAATAAAGTGTTGAAATAAAGTAATGAAATAAAGTGTTTAAGTAACATTTTTAAAGGATTTTAGTATATAAATTTTAAAACATTTTAAATTTAAATATTTGAAGCATTAATTTATAGATATTTCAATGAGCTATGTTATAGTAACGAAATTTTTCTAAGTTTCTATTTATGATGAATTTTTAATATTATAATTTGATATCAAATTTATTGTATCACAAAATCATCTCTTCAAATTTGTTATGTCAACGACATAAAAATGACAAAGTATAATAGACATAAGCAATAAACAAAACAAGACATCCCGAGTCGAAATTTTAGTCCTACTGTGAATCTCTTTCAATCTCAATTAAACCTGTTTGATACTTGAACAATCAAATAGGACCTCTTTTAAAAATTAAAACTTAATCTACAGCTTCTATTTAGAAAACTTGCCATATAGCATTATTAATGTCATATGACATTAATAAATAATCTAATATTATATAGATTCGCGCCGAAGAATCTGTCGCTGAAAAATGTGCGAAAAATTCTATAACACAACATTAAGTCACAAATTAGAACTAACTTAGTGAATAATGTCACCTCAACTAATTTCGTAATCTACGAGCGACCGACCACAAATCAGATCACGGAACGTATCTCAGGAAGTATGTCGAGAATTTCCTGAAGTTCGAGCAAAATGGCAACATTTCGCGCCTTCCGCCAGATTCGTCGAAATCTAAAAGTTATGTAACAGGAGTTGTAATGACGGAGGCTTGGATAACATGGTGGCAAGCCACCGGTGGTACACTGGCGCAACGTGGGTCATCTTCTCACAGGAACAGCTTTTCCAGCCGGAAACCGAAAGCCGTGCGCGTCCACGTATCTTCGTGGACACGCGTGACCCGACACGTGCTTAATCTCTTTAGCGTTCTGATTTATGCAAACACGTTTACACATGTTTACACGTCGCGCCACGCGCGTAATTCTGATTGTGTATCGCGCGTCTAATTATACGTGCGGTCTTTAGTATACGGGATTTACCTCGCCACGCGTCTCGCCGCATAAAGTATCTTTATCACGACACGAGCAAGAGATGCGTTACTACGTGTACGCGACGGCCACTTGGGAATTAGTTCATCCGCTGCTAAAAGCGACGTATCGTACACGCTACTCGTTTCTTTCGGATTAATTATTAGATACTAGCAACGAGGGTTGAAACTACCTCGCGTGACTACCTCTTTGACTTTCCTCGAGCGACTCGACTTGATTAAATCATACCTCATTTTTTGCTGTGCAATTTAACTACTCAACGTTTAGAAACTAAATAAAAAATCGCATTTTTAAGTAAATAAAATTATATTATAATAATTCGCGTAAATAAATAAGAAATACGATTGTGAAACGACTCATCGAACAAATTTAATGAACGAAACATATCAGTATCAAAGAAATGAAATTGAAAACTTCGATCATTTCAGGATATTCTCTTAATGTTCAATTACAAAGCAATAATCAGAAGCGAGCAACAGTTAATCCGCTTTCGAGCATGTCGAAGGACTTATACCTCTTCCTCCCTGGGGGACGTATAGAGATATTCCCAGAAAGTGGCTCTTTGTGCCGTGTCGAATTCAATGGTGGAGATCGAGAGGGAAGTTACTGCAAGCTTGGAAAGAATAGGAAGAAAAGAGGGAGGAAAAGGAAAAAGAGAGAGAGAGAGAGAGAGAGAGAGAGAGAGAGAGAGAGAGGGAGAGAGAGCACAGGCTCTGAGAAAATGCTGCAAGTCGTCAGAGTTGTAAAAAACCGGAAGCGGAGAACTTGTTCGTAACAACTATCGCTCTAAATCTTGACACACCGCGAACTACTTGCGGTGACTTCCACTACCGACCATGAAGAGTTTCATTATAAAAGCCAAGTTGGCCGTTCGCACTCGGCCCGCGGCAAACGAGACTCGATCCTCTCCACGGGTTCCAGGACCACCGAGCCCGTTCATTCGCGATCGTCTTCGTGAATTTCCTACATGAGTTGCTGCACCGCAACCCTCATCCGAATCAAGCCCCACGGGCACGCGGCGCGCGGAGAGCTAAACCCTTCCAGCAAAGTTTCCGAACATTTTAATCGAGTTCAGAGTGAGCCCGACTATCCCCGCAAGTATTTAACCGCGAAACGAAATCGTTTAATATATTCGACTTAAGCCACCGGGATCGGGTCCGGACCATAATCGTTCTAAGTTCGGAAATCCAACGATAATGTGAAAGGATCGATGCTCTGATATGCAGAGAAAATAGTACGTAAACTAAATTAGATCGAATATTACTTCCAGATCATTTATCACAAATAATTTTTATCTTTTGCATCAAATACTACGTTCCAATAAATTCTTCAGTTCAATTCTCTCAAATTTTAATTATTTTTAATTATTTTTTACTACATATATACCATTTATATGTATACAATACATGTTATATGAACAGTTACAATTATTACAAATTAAAGCAATTATTTGTCGAAACAAATTATTTAAAGTATTTTCATCGTTGATAATTTTTAACAATATATTTCTCGCAAATAATCAATAATGTTGAAATATGTAAATTTAAATATCCAATAAAAATAGTACATCTTGATTTAACATGCAGATTAAATTATCCAATATCCTTCAATTCGTCATTTTATATTAAGCATCCTTGAGTAAACATGAACAGATAATTTTATTATTATTTTTATGTGAGGAAACATATAGAATTCAACGAATATAAAGAGAGGAAGAAAGCAAAATGCTTGTTTTCTCCAATTATGTGATAGAGTCGCGAGAGAGTTTCTGAAGACCCGATTCCAGGATAAGAAAAATCAACCTTCCCTCCGAGATTCGTTGAACAAGTACGCGAGTACGCGTCGCTCGTATCTACAAAGACGCATATTCGTTCTAAACTCAAGTCGCAGCATCGATCCCTGTTCCATGGTTAACGAATACGTCGCGACGACGTTGACGGAGCGGAAAAGGACGAAGGATCGTGTCTTAGGAGTGAAGGCGACGCGGAACAAACGAAGGCGAGGGAGAACACCAGATAAGACACCAGCTTTTGGAGTGAACGCGAACACGCGTTCTGCATTCCGAGCTTGACACGACCGCGTTTGCGTACGAATTTACAGTCGACCGAACCATTGTAAATCACGCCGTGGTTCACGGCATGAATTCGAAATATTTCCCGCAACGCAGTCAGCGTTGCGGGAAGAGTATCGAGATCTTCGTATTGTTTTAACACCGGTGGGTGCACCTGTTATTTCTTACAAATTATTCTCAGCGGACTAACAAATTGAAAATAGATTTATAAACGTGGAACGCTGCAGCGCGGATAATTTGAGCGTCGATCCGAGCATCCGCGTACGCACGATTAAATAAATTATTAACAGCATATTAATTTCATCGTCCAGGTCGTGCAGTGCCGTAGAGTCCCACGAGAGATGCTTGACATTTTTTTCATTCCAATTTTATCCGGGAAGCTCGCCAAATGATGTTATTAAAATCCATTTTAACAGAAATTCAAAACGATCGCGCTCGAAATTACAAATTGTTGGAAGCCAACGCTGTAAAAAAAATGATCGAATACACCACTGCAAGCATTCAAAGCAAAAGTACGTCGATTTAATTTTACCTTGTTTTTTCTTTTTGGCATTGGCTATTGAAACAAATTAAACCGGATATACGAGCTTATAACGTTCTTACACGCCAAAGAGTTTTATTCACGTATATCTGTGTTTTATTACTCCGCTTGCGAGAGTGAAAGCGATATAACTGCGAAGGTGCGATCGTTGATGCTTATATTGCATGTCGAAACTTCATGGAAACAAGGGAGTTACGCAAGTCCTGATAAATCGATTCGATACAGCCATCGCTTTTACGCTACTGACCCGGGGCCAACTTCGGTTTCAGAATTATCTGCAAAGTTATTCCAGTTAAGCATTCCAGTTAACTCGGGCAAACTTCTAAAAGCATACTACGTTCTCGGTAAAGCAATGGTAAATAAAGTAAACGAGGGCATAAGACGTTAATCTATTACAAGCTCCTCTTGCAAACTGGTCTATTCACACGAAAAGAAAAAAAGAATATAATTTTCCGGTTTTAAGTTTTTGCCTGAGGAAAGAAACAATATTAATAGAAAATTCCAGTTTTTAACTCAGAAAAACAACAGAGGTTCATATATTTGTTTTCTAACAGGTACAGTAAACAATTATATGCATGTAAATAGACAAAAAATAACGATAATCAAAGATTTGTAAAAAAATTATACATAAATAAGTTTAATTTGATTCCATCATATTGTAAAAAAATTATTAATTTTTAATTATTAATTAATTATTAATAAATTTAATCTATTCTTCTTATATTAAAACAATATAATCGAGACTCATTGACATCGATAGAAAATTTGCTTTAAGCTGAAAAAGTAGGTCACTCTGCGTACTTAGGTTTAATGCATAAAGTAATAAAAAAAAAGTTATTGTAACTGACAAAAAAATAAAATCTAAATAATTTAAAAGATATACAATAGAAAAGAAACAACTCTCATATATGCTTTAATTTCATGATATTAAAAGATTGAACTTGTACTAAAATAATACCTCGTACTAAATTACAAAATTGCATAATTAGCGTGTATACAATATTTACATTCAAAGCTTTCGTCGTAATCCCTTGGTAAATGTATCGTGTGCGCAAACTACCATTTTTTTAATACAGTAGCACGAGCGTATTAAGTAGAGGAACGTGCGAGGAAGCAACCTGCCATTAGGAAAGAAATATCTCGTGTGAAACGACTGCGTGATAACGTGGAGCGAAGATTCCCATCGGAAATTCCTCAGAGTAATGCCTTGATTCGTGTTCCGTTAGAAGAAGGTTATTCTTTTCGCAGATTGATCACAGGTCGCGTCCACGCAACGCGGAGAGGAACATGAAACGATCAAGTGAAACAAGCGAGATTTCCACAACCACTCCGTCACCGTCGTAGTTTTTCGTCAAGATGAGCCAAGAAATCGATTATGATTAGTCATAATCAATTACAATAAAATGTGAGTAGAATAATCGATTATAATTAGTTAATTTCTTATAGTTTTTTACGGCTTACTACATAATATTACTCCCAATATAGACTATAAAAGCCCTATAAAAACCCGAGTCGAAATTTTAGTCCTACATTGAATCTCTTTCAACCTCAATTAAACTTTATAAACTTGTTTTAATACTTGAACAATCAATCTTTTAATATTATATTTAATCAAGCTTCTATTTAAAAAACTTCTTTTGAACCTAAAAGTAGGAAATTTTTCGATAACTGCCATTTATAATAAGCTCATTATAAGAGTTCAATTTATTAAATAAGAATCTATTAAATCTCTAGAGCCTACATACGTTCTAATTATAAATCTTTAGAGGATATATGTCCTCTAAAAACTAAGGTTCAAAATAGAAGCAAAATTTCGACTGGGGAATTATTTTTACGCAGAGTAACCATCTATGAATCGCGTTTCCAGTGCAAAATATTGCGGCATGCAAACAGAAATTCGCCCTTTTATCAATCGATAATATCCTCTATCTATGCAATATAATGAAACGCGTAATGTTTGAGAGGAACCTTCCCTACAAAGAGCCTCGGTTTACTACTAGCCGTAAGTTTTGCCACTTTATCGCTCTCTCGCGCGTATGTAAATTTGCGATAACATAGCGCATAACTCCATCGCATACTGTCACCCAACAAAAGGTGCATTTATAGCGATTCCGAGGAAAGGAACTACCATGCGCGCGTATGTGAACGTAAACGCAGATGCCTGAGAACGTTTCATCGTTACAGCGACATATCCCATCTTCCTCTCGTCGTTGTTATAAAAATCAATGATGCATTTCCCCTCTTCTGTCATATCATTTAACTCGTGCGACTGATTCTTGCTGGCCCTCGATTCCATTACCGTTGGAGAAACTAGTCTTGCAGTAACAATCAATCTTTTCTTTCTGATATTGCCGGATCAATTATATTGATCGCACAGTTTTTGAATCCCATGGCGCTTGTGGTCACGTATTTAAAAAGTTAATGCTTCATTAGAGTTATTTTTTAATAAAATGTATTAATTGGATCATAAGATTTTGTTTGCTCGGCGTGGATTAAAAATATTCTCACTGCCTGTGTACAATTAAAAATTTGCGGTAAATATCTATTGAAAATTACGAAAAATGTAAATATACTGTTATTTAACTTTAAATTAGGAGAAATTATATAGTAAATTTGAAAATATGATTATAGTAAAAAAAAAAAAGAAGAGACATGAAGAACTCATACATAATTTAAAAAAAATAAAGATTTTCTCAAAGATTTTCATATTATATTCACATATTTTATAAAGAGATCTACAGAATTTAATATTACATTTTAACTGGTTCTAGGTCTAAGCAATGAAAAATAGAGATATATTTCAGAGAGAATACTGCAAGTTTAGCATTAAGACGACGAGACTTATGTAAGGACGTAAGTATGACTGTGCTTGGTAGAAAGAGAGGCTGATTCTTCTCGAAAAAGACTAAACTGAAAATTATTTTCTTCTTAGGAAAAAATCTAACATTATCTCTGTGCTAATTTAACATGTAAATGCAGTTACATCGTTCAGTGATAAGTTAATTTCGTATTATCATACATAATTAATTTATAGATTGTACAGAAAAAAAAAGAGAACAACGCGTCGCCGTTATGATGTTCGCCGTCGTCTCTCGTAGCAGCTACTTTTATTAAATTAAATGTACTCTTAACAAAATCGGTACCAATCGCACCCATTACGCTGGAAACTCCACGCAAAGTAACTTCCACGAGATTACTTCGTCTACTTTGTCGTCATCATCGTTGTCGTCTATCGGAAACTGGTGAGAGATTTTCTCCCACGTCGGAGAACGTGACCCGGTCTTCTCTTTGAATTTTTTTCTTCTTCTTGCCGGATAGAAGGAGTCACCTCCTCTTTCGAAGAGAAGTCCCCTAGTTACGCGAGAATACTTCTGAGACTTTAATGAATTCCGATGGGAGGACCAAACGGCGGTGGGCCGGTAGTAGAAGTACGGAGGGAGGGGTAAGAGAAAGGATAAAAATGGTAATTACGATATAAAGGGGTCGCCGGGATAAGAATACCCGGGATAAGAACGAGCAGCGCAAAAAAAGAAGAGAGACAGAGCGAGAGAGTCGTGAGGTGGAACGACAGGTTGGATAGGAACGAGGGATGGAAGTAAGAGAGATGAGGTTAGAACCGCAAAGTTATGAGCTATTCGCAGACATCTAGAAAGAGGTCGAGTGGAAGAAACGCCAGAGAAAAAGTTAAGAAATAGACGAGTATGAAGAGCAAGCGAGAAAGAGCTTCGGAAAAGGACTTCGTCGTACGTCGTAGAGTTTAAAACTTTCTCCCAATGGGATTTAATATTTTATTAAAGATCGCCCATTAGTCGTAATGTATTTCCATCTTTCACGCATTGGGTCCACCTCTCTCAATCATCTCCGATCACGTCCAGATGCAGCTATATCGGATTATTAAATTTTCCGTTTCTTTTTCAGTTGTTACGACGCGCACATAGAGACTTTCTCCCTGAATATTAACTTCGAATGCAGCCGGCGCGAAAACAATGCCCGGTACATCGAACGCGACATTAATACCGATGCAATTCCTTTCGACGAGTCTCGTGTTCAGAATTCGAAAAATACGATCAGATTTATTAATTTAAGGATGTCGGAGCATTGCCATTCCTAACAGATGCGATTTTAATAAATTTTAATTAAACTATATTGTAGATAAAATTGAAGCAAACGATAACAAGATAGAATATTTCGTATTTTTTAAAAAGAAGCTTTCATATATATTTGCTATAAACCGCTAATTATATATGCGTTTAATTATTATAATGTACAGTTGCGCTTCGATACAAATATACTGCAAATGCAATAATATGCGATATATGTATATGACTGAATTAAGTTACTAAACAATTTTATATGTTATAATATTAAATTATAATTTGAATCATCCTTAAATAAATGATTTAATCTGATTAAATGTTACCGCTGTTGTTTGCAAAAGCGGAAAATTGAATTGCCAATGACGTCGCAAATAAATAGGAGGACAATCCGCGTCCCATCTCAAGTATAGAAGGATAGAAACCCTCTCCCAAGTATTAAATAACACTAACTTTCCGAGATCGAATTCCGGCGTCTACTTTCCACCTAAATCCGTATCTAAAAGGAACAAGGGCCTAGCTAGGAAAGAGCGAATCCACCTACCCTTTAAGACTATTACCGGAGATCATCCCCGGTTTTCAGGAGTATGGGCGGAGAGTACCTGCCGAGTAGCAGGATAAACAAGGTGGGTTTGCGCTCGAAAGTTAATCTAATCCTACGTAATAAGGCTGTAAACGAAGAGACGGAGAGTAAACCGAGTCGAGTGGTCCGAAAGGAAGGATGAGCAAAAGAAGGAACGAAGCGAAGAGAACGAGAGGATAGAGGAGAGGAAGCGAAGGAGGATGAAAAGAGAGACAAAGTGGGTAGAAGATGTCGCAGGAAGCGGATGGGCGTCGGGGCGAAGAATGATTAAGATGCATCGGTTTATAATGATGCGGCGATGCCACAAGAACTACGCCGTCCGCGGGGTTGTCGAGTGTACGCGAAACTTAATTACCGCTTAATGAAACTTCCAGGTAAAATGGAATCCTTATCAGTTCGCGATGTCCCCGCGATACCGTTCTGCAAGAACATTCGCAACAGAGCGAACAACCATGCACATAACTGTATCAAGATGATAGAATCTCGTTGAACGAGATACACAGCGTTAACAAAAATAATCACATGTACACACCCAACGTGATTGTAACTATAACACTATTTTATGATGTCTACCATTATACATAGAATAAATAAAAAAAAACTGTAATTGAATTTTATATTAACTATTTCACGCCAAGCGATCTAAATTTTTTAAAAGTGTCGCTTGTATCTCGTTATAATGTAACGGTACAAACAATTGTTTGAGTCTAATCTGCATTACGTCGAATATATGTTGCATATTGATAAAGTAAAACTCGTGGACTAAGCCGCCTGAGGCATTGCCACGAATATCACTGTGCGAGGCAGGCGCCGTGCACACAAAGCGGCTGTCGCGAATTATTCCAAGTGCTGCAGCAGGTAATCGCCTACTTATGCCGGCAGGCAGGATTAGCATCTCGGACGTGTTTATCGTGGGATTACCAATTTTATTGCTCGCGTCTTTGCAGATGCGAGCGTGTCGGGAGTGAATTCTTCTCTTTTCCTCTCCTACTCTTTCTCTCCTCCGAGAAAGAAATGCCCTTTCCCGGTTTTGTGCATCTCTGGCAGCAGTCGTCCCACTGTTGATGCAATCTTCCTATCTCTTCTCTCCGCTTCTAGAGAAGATCGCTCCCGCACACTTTTGACTATCTTTCTTTTATCCCTATTTCCAATAGAAGCGGAGAAAACAGCGGGACGGAAAGAGTGGCATTGCCGAAGCTTTTCTCGACGAAAGAATTCCTCCTCTTTCGTTCTACATTCGCACGCATTACATTTTATTCCGCCAAATATGCGACCGAGCCGAATAAACGCACGTGGATACCTACAGACACTATTGTATGAATGGTGAATAAAAGAAAAGGACATGAGAAAATATCTGCCGTATGTAATCCATTCAGTAACACGCCGTATTATATTATTTGAGGAAGAGACGATGTGTGTGTGTGTGTGTGTGTGTGTGTGTGTGTGTGTGTGTGTGTGTGTGTGAGAGAGAGA
>Ga0157364_1002091_pt1 | contig 18096 bp, 4 predicted proteins | sample AttsexASBM2_FD_111476 | JGI IMG/M metagenome (GOLD analysis project Ga0157364, IMG submission 111476) | Fungus gardens microbial communities from leaf cutter ant in Ribeirão Preto, State of São Paulo, Brazil - Atta sexdens ASBM2 | ecosystem: Host-associated > Fungi > Mycelium > Unclassified ...
AAAAATATATATATAAAATATATTATATATATATATATATATATATATATATATATATATAACTATATATATAAACCATATACTCATATAAAATATACTCATATACTCATAGGAGAAAGAAAATATTTCTCAAAATTGATAAATCATGTATCAAAGAATGAATGCCTTCAATTTAATGGCACAAGTCGACATAATAGAACGTTTGTATCGACTTGTGTTACTAAATGAACACAATTAATGGAAGACATTCAATATCAGCAGTAAAATTATTAATTAATATTAAATCTTAGAAAAAAATGCTAGGAAAATTATATATATATATATATATATAACAGTTATATATAATTGTTATATTTATATGTGTAATTAATTCCTAATATTTTTTCTAGGATGCATTTAAAATTAACTTTTATATTCTTTGACAATTGACACATGATTTAGATTATTCTCAATTCTGAGAAAATAATATGTATTAAACTGCAGTATATAAATATTATGCTGTAGATATTAATATAATTTTTTCCGATTATATTGACAATCAAATTCGTTCCGCGCCATTTCCATTTGATATCGACAAGTGAATTTGCCATTATAATTTTCTGAAATAAAATCGAACTGTCATTTTCGCAGATTTCGATGTTCTTGCTGAACGATTATTTGTTATCTGTAAATACATTGAGCAAATACATTGAGTGCATCGTTCTACCTCCATTCTTTCTCTCTGTCTTTCGTTTTAAGTACATATAAAAGCTCTTTTTATATTATTGCCATTTGCATACAAGAAATATGAAGTATATTATTTTTAAGATTCTCTCTGCGCTTTAAATTAAAGAATTTTAATTTAAGAAATTTTAATTAAAATTTATAATCTTTACATTCGTTTCATTTTCATATATCATCGAATGTTACTATAAATATATTGTATTATAAATATTCTTTATTTTTTTTTAAATCGAGTGGATTCCTGATGCATTAGTTATTTAAGCTAATGAGTTGAACATAAACGCTATCTATTTATTGAAATACACTTAACCCTTGAGAAAATTATTTCGCGTACTTCCTTTTTGCCTTCATGAAAAAGCTGTCGGGCAGGAAGTCGTGCAAGTCGACCCATGGTCGACTTTCTAAAGTCAAACCCCAATCGCAAAAGTAGCCCGCTATGTGGTGAAGCGTAGAATAACTCTCACGACAAAAGCAAGGAAAGTAAAAAGATCCGCGTCGAATGCCACGCGACGCGGTAGTAGACCGCGATTTCATTTCAAAACGGGAAAATTTCTTGACAGTGTAAGCGAAAGGAATAATACGGATAACAACAAAAAGCAGACAAATCATTCGTGACTCGCTACGTTTGTGTAGAAACTGCTACCGCTTTCTTTCATCGTATTTTAAATCTTCTCCAAGAGTAACGAGCGCCCATATATTTTTCCATCTTTCCGCGACAGAAATACGAATCACGTGACACATCGCTAAGCAGAATGATTTAAGCTAAAAGCCACCAATGATTTTTGAACAGCGTCTTAGAGCGTTGCGAAACGCTGAAAGATGAAAAGATGGGAAATCGCAGCTTTCACTGGTGAACGCAGTCGGCAGTCTCACAGCGTACATGAATTTAATCCCAGTCGAGAGGGAATTTTTAACGAAAGGTACGACAGGACGAGGAACACGACGAAGTGGAGTCGAGTTCTCGTAACCGACGGCCGATCGATGTTCGAGCGAACGTGACTAAACCTTTTTTTTTTCTTAAGCGAAGGGGCGAGAATCGAGACGACGCTCTTAACGTCCCCTCTGTCCATCCACTCCCCTCGAGAAATGGGGTGCAGGTGTGAAAATTTCATTTCCTTCTATGCGTCATACTGCTCGTCCACGATTTTTACTTTCAGCATGCACTCCTAAATGGCCCCGAGCATAGAGAATTTTTCGTTGTAAATGTATGACCTTCTAACAGCCCCAAAGTCTCGTTCTTTTATACACTTTACGCGTCCCGCACAAGTCCATAAGTAAGACGTATAGAAAAACATATTTGTATTCAGAAAACGATGATTTTGTGTTATGCACGATACATCATATCTTGAAAATCTGTAATGTATTTTCGTGTAACATGAAATTTTTATTAAACTTTGATTTTTCTTAGACTTCTTTTTTTCAATAATGGTACAAAATAATTGCCGAAAGGACATTCTCTATAAGTAATTCGTTACCTTTGAAATTTACTTCAGTGATAGTACGACCACTTTATGCTTTGCCCCATCAAAACTAATGAAAGCATTTACTCTCAAAGCGACCGACTCGTTGGCACGATTCGCTTTCATATTCTTGAATCTTAATCACGAGAACCTGAAATTCGAGATTCCATCCTTATAAATTTGAATTCATGATATTGTCGAATGAAAAAATATCCATTACAAAAGTATGATGTATGTGGAAAATAATGTATCCATTTTATTGTAGAAAATATTTCAAAAGTAGATTATAGTAGAAGACAACTTTATAATACAAGACAACTTAATAACAAATATTAGTGATTGATCACAACTGCGAAATACACGTATACAAATAAACTGCAATATTTTTTAATAAAATACAAACTCAATCATTATGTCATTAAACAAACGATATTAATGTTAACTACATCTTATATAAAATATTATTTAAAAATTAAGAATTTTTTATTATTAATTTATACATTTTTTTATTATTGATTATATTGATAAAAAATATTGTAATTATCATTCTTCTGAATAATTCTGTTAAGCTAACAACATTAGCAAGATTGGCAAATAATACATTATTTATATCGATGGTATGATTACAATTACTTTTTTTTAGTAACGATTGGTAATAGTATTTTTTTTTATAACGTTATAATGGTACGTTATACAATTACCTTTTTGGAACAAACGAATAATGAAACGAGTATTTCAAATAATTACATAAGCGAGTTCCAAAACTAGAAAATGTTATAATTTATCATGTCGCGATTAACTATAATCATCATAACCAGTAAAAATCTCGTGTTAAACTGATCAATTAGTAACCAAGACAAGTGGATGTTACTCCAAAAAAAGGATCATCAAAATTTAATGAAAAAATAATGAAAATTGTAACGAAATTGAATTTACTTCTTAAATAATGGTAAAGAAAACGAGTTATTTTGGAAAATCAGTAATGAGTTATTTTTCAGAAAAAAGAACAGTAATGATTATTTTTATAAAATATTTTTCTTAATTCTGAACATTAGTATATGTCTGCTAGCAACATTAGTATATATATATTTCGGATCACTTGCAAAGAGTCATTTATGTAAAATCGCGCTCAGATAAATGATTTTTTCAAAACATTTGAACAGCTTTCTAAATCCAAGCACGAACACATCTTTCTCTTCGTCGACGATTGAATACATTGTGTGAACATGAGGTCATCGATAACATTCGATCTTTGCAGCATTCGCAAAGACTTTTCGTTATAAAGATTATTGACCAACGGCTAGTAGATCTTCCTTATTTTTTCACCTCGGATCCTCATCGTGCCGCACGTGATGTCGTAAACGCGTAACATATGTGAGAGCCGGCAGGGAACAGCGGATCGCGCATTAAATCACGGGCTCACCAGGAAAAGCTCATGGCACTCATTGTTGCCTTTTAACATTGTGGCGCGCCGACTTGTTATGCACGATAATGCACCGCAATGTAAATATATATACATATAACACACACACACACACACACGCGCGCGCGCGCGCGCGCACACACACACACACACACACACACACACACACATATGTATATACTTATTAAATTTAGAGATGTGGCCACGTATGACCCTTTCTTTCTTAATTTTGTCACGTATAAGGCAACCTGTAATACCATTACTGTAATACCATTCGACCCGGTAGGTATATGTTTGTTTTACGAATCCGTACAACACGCACGTAATACGGTAATATCGTGTAATGTGAAACGCAAAGCGCATACATTAAGCTGCACAATGTAGGTCAGACGCACTGGTGAACGGTCAGTTAAGGAACATTGTTAGATATTTCGTCGCTTTCGGCTAAATGAAAATATTGTTCTCTTCGTTTCCATATCGCAGTAAATGTAACTGCATTTATCGACAAAATATCATTCAACTGAAACGTAATTTAATTGACACCTGTTAACAATGCATAATAATACGCTATGCAATAACCGTTGTTGATAGTTCTCATAATAATATCACACAGGAAACGTATATCGTAATCATCATTGACATAGCGACGAATGTGGAAATAAAGCGTTACTAATTCCATAATAACTGAAATATTATACGGAATGATTCGCCTCACATTATCGTCTAAAATATTTTCTAATTCAATTTTCACGTATATAACCTTATCAAAACAGCAGATCAAAAAAAAATGTTAAATATTATTACATAAATATTTCAAAATTAGAAAAAATCCCTTTTTAACTTGTGAAACGTGAAAAGCTTCTTCAGATAGTGACATCAAATAGAATTAGTAGGTATAGGTTTGTAAACTGAAAATAATAATAATAGAAAGTTTATTCAGTATTATGATATATATATATATATATATCGAACATATGTTTTATAAAAACTATTAATTATCTTATAATAAATATCTTCAATCAATAATTGAAACATTCATTTATCTAGAGGACCGGAAGCAATTGCATATAAGCGAAAAAGTTGATTCGAATATTTAAGAGAGGCAGCGTGCTTGTGTCCGTTTTATATTCGTTAAAGAGGCAAAGTGGAAGTAAAGCGCCTTAAAGTACAAGCGACGACACTCAGCATCTTAGTAAAGCGCGTGTTTTTATACCGAAGACGCATCGTTCCTCTTTGATTCGTTCCATTTCTTCCGTAAGGTATTGCGTTTCATCGGTTTCCACCGCCATCTAAGATGAATAAAGAACACTCGAAATATAGAAGCAACGCCGAGTAAAATGTGAATGATTAAGCTTGAGTTAGCTTAACGTTTAAAGCAAAATAGATTGCTCAAGATTCGAGATGGTCTTAAGCGAGTGCATAAACCAAAGAGCCATATTAGCACCTTAAGACATTGCTTGAGATTAAGAACGGATTATGGATTCCGGCCTTAGAGTTATAAATCGACATCCCCGCTATTCTCGCAAATACATATGAAGAGTGAATCAAATCGGCGAAAACATCTTTTGCCGCAACGCATGTACTACATATGTATGTAACAACCTCGTAGAAGCCGTGCTCGATTAAAGCTCAGTGAGTCGTGATATAGCCCTTTGTCGCGCGCGCGCGTAACACTTGTTGAGGGAAGAAATCGAGGAAGGAAAGGCAGAGCTTTCTTAAAAAGAATCTCAGTCATATCATATTACATCATGAACGGTCAAACTATTTTTGGATAACATAAAATCAACTTAGAAAATATAGGGACTTTCCAGGAAATATGGAGACGTCAAGTATTTTTATAATAGAATGCACGTACATAATTAAAATTTCCAATATTATTCTTCTTCTTGCTAAAGTGCACATTTCATATTGATTTCTAAGAAAAGGAATATTGCTCCAAATTTCTATTATAACTTTTATGCATATAATAAATATATAATTTTGTGATAAAATCAGTGTAAAATAAAGTATCATTTTTAATCTGCTGGCTGCTAATATGCCAATATATACATTACACTGACATACGTAATGAGGTAGTATCGACTCTCGATGTCGGGAAATATTGGAATTCTTTTTATTTAATCTGATATAGTATGATATAGTATTACATTGTTATAGAAAGTCGGGAAAATTGCGTGTCAGTTGTACGGAAAAGGTCGAGTCTTAAAGCGCATACATAACATGAGTATACTCTGCACGAAGACTACGTAAAGGTAGTACCCAGTTACGAAGTAGTGTAGCATTATACAAACGTACGCTTCGGCAACAACGTTCTGCAACTAAAGCGGCATTATACGATACCGGTTCTAGCCGCGGTAACTAAATTCAATTTGAAATACCTTTTCAGCGGAACTCCTTTCGTGCACATGCACACGCATATGTTATTATCACTAAATTAATTCTAAGTAAGTAGCGTTATTTTAGTCGTTCATTAGAAACAATAAACCTTCGCACTATTTAACTACTTTAACATTTTACACATAATTATGTTTACAATGTTTTAATTTCTAAAATTGAATTAAACCATAAAAATAATAACTTAGTTGAATTTCTTTTTATTTTAAATAAATCTTAATTTAAATCAATAATAATTATTTATAAATGAATAAATTTTATTTATTTTGTATTACGTGTTAATCCTGTATTTTAAGAATCTCTTTTTTAAATAAAAAATCAAAATATTGCATATATTATTAGCGAATTTATATTATTAGCTTTAATTTATCAAAAATATCGATAAATTTATAAAATTAATTACGTACTTAAAAAGGAAATAAAAGATACACACAGCATTTTCTAATTAGAATGTTCCTCTTTTAACTTATATTATAAATCCTCTTTTAAATAATATTTAATATTAAAAAATAAATATAAATATATTAATAATACATTTTAATAATATAATAATTATAAATAATCTCTCTCTATATAATCACATTTATATTTATATATCGTAACGTGAACAGCATAATTTATAATCGTAATTCGCAGAGTAATAATCAAAGAACAAACGTGGAAAAGTTTGAGTATTCTTGGACTTAAATACGAGATGCGTTTCAGCGGTGCAAACGAGTCACCGTCCTTTAAAACAGCGCAGCTTAATGCCGCTCATTTATTCGCTGTAACCCGAAGGCACTCGGTATGTACTACCGTCTCGTCTGCTCTCCTAAACTCGCTTGTGTATGTCTGTACTTCTGTCCCACGGATTTACGAATGAGTGGAACCGATGCTCATCTGGCAGCAATCTTCCTACCCAACTATATTTCCATATTATGCAACGTTTTGCAGCATATATATATATATATATATATATATATATATATGTGCAGACTATAGATTTTCTATAGAGACTGACGTATTACATACCGTCGTGCTTTATATTCGTGCATATATCAAGGGTGGTTCGCTTGATATACAGCAGCGATATTATCGTATCCTTTCATCTATTTCAATGGAAATTAATATGGCTCAATGCGTTTTGACGATTCCGTGAAAGTTGGAGACTTGATTTTATTGAAAATTTATTAGTTGCTTATAGGGAGAGATGGAAAATATTTTTAACTAGATTTTTTGATCGTTTGTAAGGTGCGTTTTAAACAGGTGTATTGTAGGAAAAAAAATGATTTTATACCATAAATGAATACAATTTACCAAATTGTGCTAAAATGCATTGTAATTTGCTTTTTTGCATAAAAGACTCGTGTTACGATATTCCCTGGAAATAAGCCAAAGCGAGAGTATTTACACTCCAATCTGCTGCCAATAAAATATGTGACTCTAAATACTCCGCCATATTTACAATAGAAGAATATAATCCTCGGAATATTTTGTGCTTGAGTAGCAATTTTTTATCGAAATGTCTCGGAAAAACATAAATAAAACCGTGAATAAAAAGGCGAAATATTGCGCGTACGTTTCTTAAGTCGTTCAAGCATTTTTCATCATCCTTGACACAGAAAAGTCGCCATGTATACTGCGACAGCGTAATAAGTTTCTATATGCGAAATCAAAGCCTGGAGCACACCAAGGAATCTCGTAAAGACGGAAAGGGGAGAGAACATGTGCGACGTATACAAAGTAAATTATTGCTATCTACCACGGTGTAATAGAAGAACGTACAATAAGGTTTTCTGGAGGCCAGCCAATAACTGGGCTATCCGGAAAGCACATACATATACCCACGTATATTCACCCACACGAGCTGACAGTATTCCTGTCCTCTGTTACTCATAAAGTCAGATGAGTGTTCGAAAGTGCATCCCCGCTTAACCTCTGGAATCGACTTTCTTCGCGCTTTCACGCTCGTGGCATGATGGCTACTATCCCGACAAACATACCGGAAACAAATTTTCACGCGGAGCTAATGTTCACACGTGTGACCCATATTTTCCGGTGACGGCGGCGCTCGCGCAAAAATCGATAGTTTCTCGAACTGAGTACATATTCGATTTGCCTCGTTTTATTCGAAAAATCGTCCCCCGTCCGAGCAAACACAAACGGGAATATAGCCGCATGCCTTTCGTCCTTACGTAGAGCACTCATTGGTATGCGAAAACACGTTTTCGTTGAGCGACCAATGAACGTATCTCAACTTGAAGGTTGGAAAGTGACGTATATCTGTTCGCGTGCTGACTAGTCGGCGGTATGGATCTGTTTGGTTGCTGGATGGGCATGTACCAGATAACCACTTTCCGACGTTAGTAGTTCACGTTATACCTAACTCTTCCCTGATAAGGTAACTTCATATACGTCTTTCTTCTCGCATCAAACACTGTTTATTTCTTTTCGTTTTTACCTGGACAATACAAGTCTTTTACGAATTATTGATATAATGTATCGTATTATATATCTGCATTTGTGACATCGTCAATCAAAATTATTATTAAGTTTAGAATATTATTTGATTTTTAGATTATGTTTAATTATTATAAAAAAAAAAGAGATTATTATGTAACATATCATTTTTCTAAACAAAGAGAACGTGTTGTGCCACTATGTTGACTACGTGGCTTATCTAGTGCATATAGTAGAAAATGTCTATATGCGTTGCTATTTTCATCCAGCTTGTGATGCTGCCCTATCTTTAGAAAATTTTTTCTCTTTTCTCTTGACTGATTGTTCAACATTTACCAAGTAAAGTATGGATATCTTTCAATTTCGATTTATCAAAAAAATGACAGCTGTGTGTGTGAAAGAACGATAGTGTCATGCACTTAGGATGGATAACCTTCTATATCATCCCTTAATCCCATTTACAACTCCCTTAGGGTAGTACTAGTTCGTCAAACAGGTGCAGATTTTCGTGTCTACTTGTTTTGAAATTTATCAAACGCATCGTATTTGTTGTTTATTTAAGTGATACAATGTTATCCTTTACACGCACACACGCACACAAAGACACACGCGCGCGCGTGCATAAATATATAATATATTCAAAAGAAATATCTCATAGCTTCGTGCAAAATTCTCTTATAGATTAATATCTAATGGAAATCTGTCAATTTATTTATAAAAATAATTTGTTTCCAAATTGTGGATATACATATATGTATATCCTAGCTAGTGATCCTCTATATAGTTTGACTCAATAATTATAGCAAATGAGACATAGTAGCAGTCACGAAGCGCATTGGATACGTCCCTCCCGATGCGCCGCGATGTTGCGGTCGATGTAATTCAATTAAGCTGTTGCTATTGTCACCCACTGTTGCTCATCCCTAGAAACCTTCGACTACGAAGATAACTTTGGAAATACATGCTATTCTATATTCGCGATTCTATATTGTTACTTCGTCATTCAAATTGTAATCATCTATAATACCGAGATATTTTCGACGTTTCATATAATCTCATATATATTAACTTCTTGCAACATCTCGCAAAATTGGCTTGAGATTTATATCTTGTTGCAGTTCTTCGAGAGGGCCATGCAATAACATTGTCCCACGTGCGCGACGGTACTCTTCCCCCTTTCGGACCATCATTCCCTATTTGTTTGATACAAAAGTACGCGAGACACGGACCCCATGAAAAGCACTCCCGACACGCGTTCCATCGAAAGGAGTGTTCCACGCTGACGCGTGTTTCCACGTTACGCGTGATGCTAGCATGCTGCTTACTACAGGACAATAAAAGCGATTCGTGCTCTCCCCGATACCTTACTTCTCCTCTCCTAGGTTTCGCATGTCAGCAGCGGGGACATTTCCATTTTATTGGACGGTAGAAACGAGTATCGCGAGGGACGACTCGGTCCTAGAATATATAGGAATCCGAATTGGGTGACGTGCGGGCACTCAGGACACTGTTCCTGAGTTCTGCGACACATCGTTTGCATGCCTGCCCTGACCGAGAACCATGATGGTTGTTGCGTTCACGTGCGAATGCTACGTGCACAGGGTGTACAGAAAATTCTGAGGAACCATTTTAGAAACAATAAGCTTTAAAACAAGGTGTTGTAAAATAATATAATTACAAATATGAAATATATGTCTGTGGATGGAGATACATTAATCGTAATTTGTAATTTGTAAATGAAATAAACGAAGATCATAAGCGAAATAATTAAACAAAAATTTTCTATAAATTAATCCTAAATATATATATGTCAATCGATTCCTTTTCTTTTATAATATTATCTTGTCCACTAAAAATATAATATCTATCTATAGAAAAGGGAATATTCGAATTACATTGACCGAATTAAAATCCAATAAAGCAATAATGATAAGAAAATTATCGCCGCGAATGTATTATTTTTGTTCATTGACGTAGGCAAAATTCTTTTTCTTTCATAAAGATTTATAATTGAATTAGAAAAGAATAAATGGTACAACGGAATGAAAAGGCCGACATGATGGCCGCATATAAAGAGAATCGCTTGATAACATAATTAAGACTTGGTATAAAATTACACGTGAAGTCTTCTTGCCTCTGAAAGACTGCCAGGTTTAACGCTAAGGAAGGATATTTCCGGTACACCCGATGTTCACGCGCATCTTGGTACCACTTCGAAATGGAATGGCGGGCAATTCCTGGTCGCTGCTCCCGGCCCTTACGCGTGAATAACTTTAGTCACCTCATCCTTGTGCATTTTCCAGACATTTCATTGTCTCCGCGTAAGACCCCGCCATTTGTTAACTACTGAATAACCCTTCCACGCGGAATTACATTCCACAATGCTGTTGAATATTCTTTTCTGATAAATTAGCGACAAACGAAGTTACATAACGCATGCTGGTGTACAGATAGACTACTGCCCCCTTGATAGAATGTATCATTCCGTAGTAATTTTTCTCATCCGACTTTGTTCAATTCGATCAATTTCTTTTAAGTTTCTCAATCTCTTACTTATTATTGGTCGCTACTGGTGATTTATTCGCAATTTTTTATTACTTCTATCAATACATTTTCAAGAATGGCATCCATGAACCGAACACGATACAGTGAGGAAAGACTTCCTAGTAATAAAGGCAGATGCATACCACGTACCCACATACGTATATCTCTGGGATGGAATGGAATGGCGAGCGATTCCTGGCCAATGCCCTCACCCTGCTCGCGTGAATAACTTTATTCGATTCACCCAGTCCTTCCGTTCCTCCCTTCTACGAACCAACGTAGTAATCGGTTTACTCTGAGGCACTCGCGAAAGTACGTCATTCGGGATTATTGCGTCAGATGAATCCACTACAGTCCGCACGATCCTCTTCGATGGTAATTCGTATGTGTATACATATCTGGCGGTGGTGGAATATTGTGGTCACAGTGTCGCGGATAATGTAATCCAATTAAATGATTATTACTGTTTGCGGTGAGACGAACACGTGTCGGTTTCCTCAGTTATTGATAATTCATAAATTGCCCGGTCTTGCTCCGCAATGACCGTATATATGTTCTTTAATCCTCTCGATTGTATCGGAAATCATTAAAAGAATCTCAATCCATGACTATTATTTATTTAACTTGTTGTTGCAATTTCTGTGACTTTTGATGTAATTCTTTTTTGCACTTCATTCAGATGTGGCTCTTTTTATGAATTTTTTTGTTAAATCTGATAAGAAAATAGGATTATTTTTTAACTTTATGATAATTTACACACAATTTATATATTAATTAATAAATCAATAAACGTATATCAACTGTTATAAAATTGACTATATTTTTTTTATTAATTAAATATATTATATTTTTGCATATTCAACACAAAAAGTAGAAAGAAGAAAAATTACCTCTATTGAGTGTTATCTGCAATTATGTTCAAAGAAAATGACTTAAAATTAAATTCAATGATCGCCCCGTAGAATTTTTGAAAGACTCGCGAGCTTACGTGGCTTTTACATTCCTCTGGGCATTCATGAAAGGGATATGAATGTATGTATAGCTTCACGGGCGCAGCTGGTAACCACAAATATGAAAGTAATATTTAATTTATCGTCTAGGATTGAAAAGAGAACGTTTAAAAAGCCGTCCGTGAGAGGACGAGCAAAGGTAAAATGAATTCGTGCGATGCCGTCGTTGAACTCCCACGAACAGAATCCTGAATAATATATGGCGACGTCTTCGGGAACCCGTGCATAATTTCTCTCGTACAGGACGGATGCTCGATTCTAACGACCAGGATCGTAGGATCTCGAAAACGGGACGATGTCGAACGTATGTACTTAATGTCAGCCCACGACAGATGTTTTCTCTACCCGCGGCCGTTCATCTTCCTTTCCATATATTTCCGCCGAATTTAATTATTTCCATGCTTTTGTATCTACATCTGATATCTTCAATTAACGTTCGCAATTATAATTAACTGCAACAACATATTATCATCCTAATTATAATCATAATTATTATTTTGCGCAACGCAGAATGGTTTCCTATGGGGCGCTCAAATTTCTCTCATATAAATAGATACTGTATGTTTAGTCAAGCGATTCAATATTATATGAATAGCCTATTACATCTATATAAGGAGATTGGACAAATTTTATATCATACACACAAGAAAAAAGAAGATTATTTTTATAAATTTATAAAATAATTAAAATTATATAAATATAATTTATAACTATTAATTATAAATTTATAATTGTTTTTTTCATTTTACATATCGTTTCCACTTTATTATTAATGCTATATAATTTAATGTTATAATTTTATATTATAATTTTTACATAAATTATGAAAAACTATATTTATAATTCTACATAATAAGCAGAATCTAATCAAGCATAATAATCAGTGATGCAAACTACATTATGAACTGTCAAAGCGAGATAAATCAGTGATAATTAAGAGACCTCGATCATAGGGATACAGTGGACAATGTTGAGTTATATTATTAATGTTCGGCAGAACAATCGTTTTCTGTATTCCAGCATTGAACCCGGTCGACCCCTACCTTCCATCCCTCATCCTCTAATACGAGGCAATCGAATTCAGCGGCATACTGGCTCTGGTTTTACGTGATTAACGTTTAATTATAATTACGGATCACTGATGCCGATAAACTGCCATATAGTGGCCCTCGTTACTATCCGCGGTGATTGGAGTCTCTTGCGTTCAACCTCTCAAATCCGTCGGAAATTGAATAGACAAAGATATTGCGAATATATTACAATAAAAAAATAAGAACGCGAAGAATAGATTTTTATTTATTAGGAAACACACCGATCTTAAATTAAATTATATCATAATCACGTATCACTTTCGGTTATTCTTGAGCAGTGAGTCATAAATTTAATTATAATCGATCAGTTTATCATCTCGTGATAATCTCTGTACTTCACACTCCATCATCGGCGAATGACAAGTTACAATAATTGCTATTATAGGATATCGTATATTTTCTGATAGTATCATGACAAATTATAGAATACTTTACTCATGACGTAGCGTGATCGTGCATAAATTTGTGCGATATATTATCTCTGGGTAGCAAGGAAGAACTTGATAGACACTTAGGTAAACAATGTCGATTACAGACCATTCTCTTCATAATACACGTATATAAATATACAATTTTAATAATCAATTTGGATTATGTAATCTGAAATATGTTATTAATGTTTTATATACTTCAATCACCAAAAAAGATTTAAAATATCATAGCTATATTGAATATAATCTATGACGATTTTATCACGTTTCAATTAAATTACATTAAAAGTAAATGTCATGAAACGAGACACTCATAAGCTAAAAAGAATGTACAATTAAACATTGTATGCCATTAGTTGATAAAATAAATTTCAATTTTTAGTCTAAAAGAACTTTTTATTTAATATTTACTGCTGCGAGAAAAAAGTGAAAATAAAACTATTTTTTAAAAAGCAAAAAACCTTTATAATAAGTGAAAATTGGATATGTGAATAATATAAATAATATAAGACTGTATTTGGTCAAAGCAAATCTTCATAAATAAAAATACTGTACAACGACATAATTAAAAATTTGTAATTTTTTAGTTGCTTGCCGAAAAAAAACGGAAACAAAGAAAGAAAGAAAATCATATTTAAAAAAAAACGTTCATTTTACTCTTCTACAATCATTAGTTATTAATTATCAAAAAATTGCATTCAGAATTAATATTATAAAATTTTAATGATTAAAAAAACACTGAAACTTTTTTTTAAATTGTATCATTGTATAGCAAACATTATCAAAATCCACTTTACTGAATATGGCTCTCTTCATTTATTTATAATGTTTAATTTATGTAATATAAATAAAATATAAGTTTACCAACCACGATTTTAAACTGTATATGATAACTAATCTTATGATAAGTCTCAACCTCTACCTAAAGAAGAATCGACAACGAATTGCAAAACTTGTAAATATCGTTAACTTTGAAGATGGTATTATTCTCGAGCTAAGAGAGACAAAAGCGACAAAGTGCGAAAACTATAAATTATGTCTGAATCAAATCGTATATCGTGGTTGTCTCATCGAAATACCGGCTAACGGGATCCGTTTGGGAATAAAAATTGAATTGTATACTTGCAACGTGCGGAATATATTCCGTTACGTAGCCGATCGTTTGTCATGTTTCAAAAGCATGAATTTACGTAATCGCATAACGATGTATGCGGATTACACGATGAATGCGCCACTACTATAATTTCGAGTGGATTGTGCGGGGTACGTGAAATCCTTCGATCAACCGAAAGCAAGTATCCCAGTACAGCGATAGTATGCTCGTGTATTTTGTTTCGTTTAAACAAAACGTCGCACGATCAATTGCATGCAAATGGCTTGATGATGTTTGTGTTTATTAAATTAATAAAAAAACAAGATACATATTTAGATATAAAATTGTATTAATTTATCATAATCTATCCATTAAAAAGGATTAATTTCAAATACCAATAAAAAAAATAAAAGTAAAATATTCAGAATATTTGATAACTAATTCCTAAATAATAACTGTAATAAATTTATAAGTTATGTTTCTCTCATTTTAAATATCCCATGGAGCCCATCTGTTCGCTTTTATGATCCCTCGCATTTCGCTATTTTAATTTGGATGATTATTTTCCCAATTGTTAGTTAAATATATAAATTTGATGGGCAAAGGGTTAAGAGTAATTCAATTAATTTTCACAAAAATGGAAGAGTTTCTAAAACGATGACAAATGCAAAGAGCTGATACAAGTTACTTTCTGACGACATTTCGAGTACGTCTATAAATGAGGCAAGTAACGAGAGACTTCTATTCTCGGTGTTTTATCGCATTCGTAGATTTATTCGAAACAAGTGAATTACTATTTGCCAAATAAAAATAATTTGTATGATAATTTGTATACCGTACAGAAGAGAGATTCCGCATGTTTTAAATTCCCTTCAAAAAAGAAACGCGAAGAAGAAAAACGATAAAGAAAAGAACCATGAGGAGGACAGAAGAGAAGAAGTAGGACCCTCGTAAATCTTAAACAGAATCTTGATTCAGTAAACCCTGCTTACGGGTTTTACACCTGTAGGCATAGCACAGCCTATCCAACACTTTTATGCTCGGCGCAGAGAGGATGATTTGACGCGGATATCCTTCGAAGAGGCACAAAAGACACGTTCTGCGGATGTCAAGCGTGTGATCGATCAGCTGCTCGGCGAAACGCGACAAACGTGTACGTGTAAGTACGCAGAAGTAAATTTCAAGGTACTCCATCGCCGATGGATAAGCCGAGCTGTACGATCGACTACGATACAAAATGAGATAAACGATTCCTTTTAAGTCTAGAAAGATAAGATTACAAAGAGAATAATCGTTACTGTACGCGATATTAGATATGCCTAATATTTTGTTACTAATATCATAGCAATTATTATTAAGAAAAACATACTAGTTTGCAATATTTTCTGTTAAATTTTTCTATTAAAAAGCGGAAATAAAAATCCTTAAAAATATCTTAAATAAAATTTTTCTCATTTACCATCAATCTTTAAAAATATGGCATAATCAGTTTACAAAAAATACAATATTTCAAGTAAGTTAAAATGTGATAATCAAGAATCTTTAATAGGGGGAGGGAGGGGGCATGAATTATTTTGTCTTTCCACGATGCAGTCAGTAAATTAAGGCAACCGGTTTTGAAAAGAGAAGATCATTAATACGAATCTCTCTCAAGACAGCACCATTGTGCTTCTAAGAACGAGAGAATGGATTTATAGAAATGAAGATTTAAGGAGAAACTCAACGGCGAGGAAACTGTCAGTAAAAATAGAGAATTTTATCGGAATTACGACATTATTTTTATCCAATATCTCATGTGCAGTCCGGTATCTTTTGTTCGACATCTTTTGCTTGCTTTTGCAATGTTCAACGACTCGTATACTTATCACACATGGATATCACTACACTTAAAATAATGAGGCGACAGATACGAAGTGTGTAGGTCTTAATGTCAACTTAAAATAGCCAACTAGGAAGAACACTTTTTGTTGTTTTCGTAATGTTGCCAACAAAATCAAATCACTCTATATGTATATATATATATATGTGTGTACTGATTATGTTATGAAAAATCGCAAAGCTTAAATAATCAACTTGAAAAAAATGCTTTTGTTTATCATGATTTCCGATAAAATCAAAGGCTTTTTATACATATGCACGATTATTTTATTATATAAAAATCTCAAAGCTTAATACATATACACATTAATCAATCACATCATAAAAATTCAATGTATAAATGCATCTCTTATCTTATTATCATTTAAAGCATGATCTAATTATGAGTCTGACATAGCAATAAATCGAAGTCACAATTTATTCGTAATTCAAACGTAATCAAAAGATTAATAAATACACTGTTAGAAATGTTCTTAAATTTTATTAACTTTTAAGTTACACAATTTGAATTTAATTGCATGACATTACATTAAATTTAATGTATTTATAACTAAAAAGTATATTTATGTACAATTTAATATATTCTGTATGAAAATTTATGAAATTTAATGTAATTTTCATAAAATTTTATTAAAAGTACATTAAATTTCATAAATTTAATGTACATGTTCATTTCATTTAAATAACTACTAAGTAACTTAATTTTCAATTAAATCATTCATTATTTTTAATTTCGTTCATAACCACGAGCTTCATTTATATGTAAAGGAACCTCGTGGTTACATTTCTATCAGTGTAACGTCGCTATGTTTAATTCGATAATTATCACATTCTTAAATTTGTCAATTATTAGCACAAAATAACATTTATAGATTATAGAAAGTGAAAAATTCTAATCTAATTTCGTACATATATTTTTGGCTCTTTTGAAATTCTCAATTTTATTTATATCGCGTCAGAATCCATATAAAAGCAATTTCGCATCAATCTCTTTTATCAAATATAATAATACGATCAAATATAATAACATTGTCAGAATCTGTCCGCAGTTGACCAAATATATAACTGCCGTTTCACCTCGGCGTGTATTTTCCATTTAGCTGTTAATATCATCGATCGGCCAAGCCGGAATAAGCTGCGACGAGCTGCGACGAGCATCGGCATGCCTAGCAAAGTAACATCCTATGCGGATGCACCGTGTTTATTATTAATTCATCGAAGCGTTGATGCTTCACCCGCGATCGCGCATCAAACGATAAATTATTATTTCCTCGGGGTGAGACGTCGGCCAGTGCCTTTATGGACCTTCCTCCTTCCCTCGCCTATAAGGTAACGAGTTTTGATCGATAGCTCGATGTTAGTGACACCCCACTTGTTATTTTATAAAAGAATATTAGATATCTGTTAGATGGTTGCTTGGATTTTAACCTATTTTAATCAATCTTTTGCATAAATTGAGTATCTGAAATTTATAATAGTGCGTCTATTTATAAAAAACCTATTAATAATTTGGTGTGTGTGTGTGTGTGTGTGTGTGTGTGTGTGCGTGCGTGGGTGAGTGTGTTTGGGGGTGGGTGTGTGGGTGGGGGTGGGGGGGCGTGGGTGGGGGA
>Ga0157364_1002092_pt1 | contig 18096 bp, 12 predicted proteins | sample AttsexASBM2_FD_111476 | JGI IMG/M metagenome (GOLD analysis project Ga0157364, IMG submission 111476) | Fungus gardens microbial communities from leaf cutter ant in Ribeirão Preto, State of São Paulo, Brazil - Atta sexdens ASBM2 | ecosystem: Host-associated > Fungi > Mycelium > Unclassified ...
TATCATGAGAAGTATATCTATATATCAAAAAGTGATTGAGCTTCACTTCTTTAGTTAATTAATGTGACTTTGTACTTATAAAAATTATTTAATAATTATTATTATCAAATATTGTAAATGATAAAATGTGTATGATCTACCAATCTAATTCACTAACATCGCACGCGAAGAAAGAATTTTTGCGGTTCCGAAAACTTTCACGAAGAAATTCCTTTTTTAGACGTTCCCACAAAATCTCCTCGTCGCTATTCAGGAACTTCACTCGAGTTTCAAAGCTTAGTACGTGAGATTTTTTTAACACGGATATGTTCTGCTAAAGTCTATCTAGTCGATGTGTTTTTAATGACGTATCGTATCGATCTACTTTAAAATTGAAGTTTCCAAAAAGCCAACTTTGACTTGACACAATTAATAAATATTTTCTCAGGGCAAACAGAAATCTAATTATTTTTTATGATTATTACTGTTGTCTCCAAAAATATGTTAAAAAGAGAGAATTCATAAAAAGATCATACGCAGGGCGAAATGTTTCATGGAAATACACGGTCAGGTTTCCCGCAGCAATTTTCACGATTGTACAATATACCATAATTGGTCGCGTATTTGGTCTCGCCACCACCGTGCCGCAAATTCCTATAATATTGCAAAAGGTGTATTGCAGGGATATAAATTGTTCACCGTTATTTTTTACGTTCCATGTCTCTGATATGGCTGGGAATGCTTATGGTTCATTTCAGCGCAACAATATTTATGATCTTTCCACTATATTCGAGTGGATATTTCGGACGAAGTTATTCCGTGGAGACGCTGTGTTACTTTATTGACGCGCGAGCCAACCCGACGATTGGTGTTTTTTAATATCTTATTACGAGAGTTGAGAAAAGTTAACCATTATATGAACCCAATCCCATCGATGAAATTAACAATTATTGTGAATAAATACACGAGCTCGCTCTCTGCAATTATTGGGGGGTTGGCAGAGGACACAAAAATGGCGGCGAAATATTGTCGCACCAACACGACACATAATTTATGTACACCCCGTCGCGACGCCATGATAATGAAAGAGTCACGATGCGAGTTAATTAACTCGGCGAAACCGGAAAAAGGGACACCGAAGTCGATTAGAGTTGGATATACTTTATCTGCTTACTTGAGCGTTTTTTTTTTCTTTTCTCCCTTTTTGCAAACGAGACGCGTGGAAACTTTTTGATTTATACCGTGCAGCGTTTGTTCGTATTTCTTTAGAAGTTTTTCTTTCATAATGCAAAAGATACACCGGCGCTTAAGTGCCGTTTCGAACAGTTGCGTTACGTTACCTTCGCCTACTGTTTTTCCATTTCTCCGTTTTCTGTTAAATTTTAAATTACGTTTTTCTTCAGGCAACGAAATATTTTTTTATATCTACATATCGCGCAGTCGTTCCATTCGAATGTTCGCCAAAACAGATTCCAGAGCACTATTTGAGCTGAATTAACCGAGACTTTGCATGAGCCCTGCAGTTTACAGCTGAGAAACACTTCTTTGAAACATACGCACTTCTCCTATTTCGCTATTGCGGATTGTGAATTCAGCTTAACTAACCTAACTCAATTTCTCTCAGTGCACTGGGTCATATCATAGCAAATTGAAGTTACTTGTCTTTCCAACACTATGTCGCGTCTCTCAATTAGTCGGCGCACAAGAAGTCTGTGACCTTCTTTGGTGCACAAGCGCACGACTTTCGGAAGAATCACAATGAGCTGTGGTAACATTCTATGGTTACTGTAAACTCTCTGAGAAAACTTCTTCGTCCGAGCAACGGTCTTGGAAATTGTAATTTATATTATTAGAACGCGGGATGTATTTGAAAACATATAATTGTATCTTTTAATTTCCAAATAGCGGTAAACGTCAATTAAAAAATTTTTAATCTTACGTATTCGTTTTTATCTCATTAGTAGTATTATTAACGAAAATAACGTCTCAATCGTATCGCATAAACAAGATAAGCAACGTGAAAATTGTAATACAAAAAACAATTTATTTTAGCCTGTAAGGCAAAATGTAGATAAAGACAATAGGAAGCTTTATAAGCTGAATCGGATTATGAATAATTAACAAACTGTCTTGGCCGTTATATAAATCACGTCTAATGGATTTTGTATAGCTCCCAATGCAATTGCCTTCCGCTCTGAGAATCTCTCCGCGCTTACAAGATACCCGCGCTACCTGGATACCCACACAATCCCCTGGTGAAAATTCCATCTCGCTCGAGGCATTGCTATTCCAGCGAACAAATTCCAGCGCCACAGCAATTAAATTCTAAGATGGTGGCGCTGATGAATCGAGCTTTTTTTAATTACGGGGAACGAGTGCGGAATAAATTCTAACGAAGCTCTGAGGCGTGTCTGACGCCCTCACGATAGCCAGTAACAATCGCCGAGCCGATGGTGAAGGCGCGTTACACGGACGAAAATGCAGACGCATTCCAGACAGTGATTTTAACAGTGCTGTTTCGCGAAACATTAGGATTACTCGCGTAGCGCTGTCGCAGTTTAACGGCTTCCACGTTCGAAAGTAATTAGGTTAATTCCACTAAAAGCCCGCGTGGCCGGAGGCACGCCGAAATTATCAGCAGTTTTACTCGAGTTCGAGCGGAAAAATAAAATTAACTTGGAAACTACCGGGGAACAATGAACGCAAATCAAAATAAAGAAAAAGATTAACAATTCACCACGACTAAATGGATACAATTAGCCGCCATTTATCCGTCGTATCTATATCCCATTCCCTGAATATCCCGATTTAGGAATGTGATTCGCGTTCGCGTGAAATATGAAAATTTTCACGTGCGTCGAAACACTCGGCACCGCTTGTACTTTCCGTGGCTTTCGCGGTATTCTTTCCGGACACGTTTCGATCGGTTGAATTCCTGACACGTTTTTATTCGAAGTACATTCCCGTCGCGCTACTCGAATGGATTTCATCGTGGAAGGATGACGTGGTACCACGGGAGAGGACGGAATTATCGATGTCACGAATGTACTCGTGCACGACAGCTACTTCCTAGCCCCCGCATTACGGCCGGTCACTGCTACTGCGACGGCAAGTTTTTCAATTTCCAGGCCTCGAAACTCGAAAGCTGCCGTTATCATCCAAAAGGCTGCGTGCCGCTCGCAGGAAAGGACATGGGGGAAGGGTACGTCACGCTAATCCAGGAGTCGTGCCCATGCAAGTGAGTGTAGCGACATCGTCTGTAATTAGTTTCGCCATTAAACGACTTTGAAGTTTGCCCGGCGATAAGCGCGGCTTACATCGCGCTGGCATCTTCGCCATGTAATGCCCGAGACAAAAGCTCGAGCGAAATTCAGCTAATTGCTTCGTCGAAAACACTTATTGCTAGCGAAAATGCATAAAGTTAGAGCGATATTTAACGATAAGAATCAACTGATGTGGATTTTTAATTATGCAAATTATTACGCCGCGAGAATTTTCGTGCTTCTCTGTAGCTATTCGCTACGCTCGGCTGATTTGACAATAGCGAAAATCGATAGCAATAAAACGCAACGATATGCTAGAAATAAGGAAAGAAATTATTGTTAGGTGACTATCAAGTGTATCGATAATCATTACTCGCTAAAGAATTCTATGGGTCAGTATTATTAATATTACATATGTACTAACAATACGACGTATCTCTACATTAGCAAATCATGTCACGCTCTTCTACACAGAACAGAAGCAAAATAACTTTCGCTTCAGTGCATCTCCACCTCCTACAATATACAATAATTCTGCCACAACACCGAGACATTCTGTCTATTCGCTTAAGTTTGCCCCGAGCGCTACGACGAAATGCTCAAATAAGTATCTCGGTGCTCATTATAAATCTGATCACGATTTGTCTCGGTTGCGATGATTACGTTGCGATGACGCACACCGAGACGAATGCTGCGAAAACTATTCGAGAGATTTATCGGGAGAGAGAGAGAGAGAGAGAGAGAGAGAAAAATTAAAAAAATATCCATGAAAGAAATGAATAATTAAAAAATTATAAACGATATTCCGCGACAAATCTTGTTACGAGCAAAATGCTGTAAACTGCTGTAACGAAAGGTAACATGCCAATACGTAGGTATTCGCATTGACGATAGTCACTGTGCGAAATTGCTTCTTATGAAAAGTTGTTCGAAGAGAAGGCGTTCACGTTGGTCGGAGAAAATTGTCGGTTGGGCAAAAGAAGATTGCAACGAGACCGATAAAGTACGTGGGTTGGAAGCACGAGCCGCGCGCGGTAGTAAGAAAGATGAGGACAAAGAAAAAGTAGATGAGGAGTCAACTGAATAATATCGCGGCGGTTTGTGTGTTTGCTCGCCGAGAAGTTTCGGAGTAGTCGGTCGCTTCGTTACGGCCGCAGCTCCGCTTACAAGTAATTAGTCTAACAAGCATCGAGCCGAAGGCGAAGAGTTAGACTGGTAATCCAGTAAGCGATCGCGTGAATCCCTTGATGCTTTGGTTATGCTTTGAGATCGATGGATCGTAATTTCGAATTCGTATCGTTTATGGTAAAACTGTGAAAGTTTCTTTTCCTGGGGGATAAAGCAATTCGAAGATATATATTTAGGAGTCTCGTTAGGTGATAAATTATTGCGTGATTGTCATTCGGAAATTTATCGCTTATGCATCCAACAATATGCTGCTAACAGTGGATGTACTTTACTGTAGAATTTTATTTTATCACTGGAAATGCTTTCGCCCCAAACACAAATAAATCAACATAGAGTCAAATGGATCACATCGCTGCATAAACGTTTCGTTTTTATCGTATACCTGTATACGTTTGCATTCCATTACGCGTTGGGATCAATGTTACGCGATTACATTGATATTCGATTTAACGCGCTTGAGAATACGCACATTGTAAATCAGATTTGGACGATTTATTTGATTCTTTATTGTTCAACGCACATACAACGCACATGGAGGAAGCGCAAATTTTTAAGACTGAGCCGACGATTCATTATTGGAGAATTCATCATATGCTCTCATATGTCGGTGTATAGATATAATACGGTAAAATACGGGACGTGTAATTTGCAAAATTTATCTCATGGGCAAGCCAACTATAACGACGGTGGCGAGATAGTAGCGAGGGGATCTGGGCGATTCTCTTACTCATGGCGATTGCTTCGTGGTGAAAGTTCATGTTGCCAAAAGCTATGTAATCTTCAAGCCACACTATTAGCGCCACTGTTGTACGATATATTTTGTGGATTTAAAGCTTAATGTATTGCAAAATATACCACAAGTAAATAGCTTGCGGTCTAAGCAGTTTAATTTTTATTAAACTTGACAGGCAAATAAAAATATCTAAAAGGCAATAAATATAAGATATTAAGAAAAGAGGTCGATTTTTATTCAAAAAGATGTGAATAAAAGGAATAGTATTTTTTAATTTTAGATTTTAACCTCCTGTGTGTGCGGATACGATAAAATTATTAAAAAGTTCACATCGTTTGGAAAGCACTTCAAAAATTGAACATGAACATGGTATATTTATCTCACTCAAATTTCTCACTCAATTTTTAAAGTGTCCCCCAAACGCCACAAACTTTTTAATAACTTTATCATATCCAGGAGACGTCTACAAAAAATCTATAAAAACATTATTTCTTTTATTTACACTTTTTTTTTAGGAAAAAATCGGGTCTTTTTAAAATGTTTTTTTAAGCACATGATGAGAATAAAATCGATCATAGGGTTAATAGAACAATTAACCTCCGCTTGTATTTGGATCTTTTTTGAAAAAAAAGTAAAATTTCATTTTAAATTTCTCCGAAATAAAGAAGGATGGAAAAAATTTGATTTCTTTTCTTAAAATAATCAAGATAATTATTTAGTAATGTAATATAGAAATGTTACGTAAATTAATTTTTTCGCATTTCTTTGAAATCTTAGAATAGTAAAAAAACTTAGACTGCGCAAAAAAAAATCCAGATTGCAGACAGAGATAGTAAAAAATATAATTACAAACGAAGAGTTAATTAATTACAAGTTCTAATTAAATAAATTTGCGTTTAGCAAAATTTGCTATTGCAAATTTTCAGAAAATACAAACTGCGCTTTCCTTCTATCGATCGTTGGTCAGACACGAGAGCTTAAAGATATGCACTTTAGCGTTACAAAGAGATTGCGATGAGAACTATAGTGCTGATATCTCGCTCACCGTACGTTCGGCACGCGAAAGCTCCTCCTCGGCATTCTCTCAGCAGCACTTTGCGTTGTACGGCGATGCTAAACGCGCGCGAAACTTTACGTCGGCACATAAAGTGATCGAACGAGAAACACGAACGTCGAGTACCACCACGTCGATCCGTACTCGTTGCTCTCAAGCCTCCAAGACGACCTAATAATCAGTCGGCGGACATCCAAGTCGAGAGGTCAATCGAGATGGCGTTCGATGGTGAGTCGGGATTATACCCCGGAGGGAAATCGCCGAGAAGGAATCAGCACGATCGCGGTGAACGACCTACATGGGCGTATACGTACAATGCTACCGGAATCATTCCGGATTACCTTCGGAGATCGGTGATTTCGATCTCAACCAGCGGCGCCGACTACCACCGACTATACTCTTACATTGTGAGAGAACTCCCGTACTCATTGTAGCTGCATCCCGATTCGTGTGCGATCGTTTCGATTTCTTTAAAAGGCGTAAGATGCAATTGTTTTCTGTTTTCTAAAGCGCACCTGATATCGTTTCGCTGTGATTTCCTCGATCGTTTTGGTGTTTCAAATAAAAATTTTTTTCTTGAAAAGTTCGCTTTAAGCATAAATGCATTTTACTGAATTGATTTTAATTTTTTTTAGAAAAAATAAAATGATATTGTAGAAATATAAAACTTATATTTAGTTTCTATTGAATAATCTGTAAATTTATATGTTACGTTATAATTTTTATTCTGTAATATTTTTTCTTTAAATAAATATTACTTTGAAATATGTATAAAAAGCTATAAATTTTTTTAACTACTTCTGACCTACTTCTTCTATAATAAATAAAGCGAGAATATTATCATTTACTCAAACTTTTCTTGAATAAGAAGTAAACTTCATAGTCTCGCACGTGTATTATATCATAACGCTTATCTACAGTATAAAAGACGCACCTGCTTTCTTAACTTTCTTTACCGTGCTACGTCAATATTAAGAAACTGTGTCATTTATAAAATTAATTTCTCCTTTACACGTGCATTACACGTAAATTATGATACCTTCTTTGAGTGTTGTTAACAAACCTACAGATAATAGAGCTGACAGAAAATAAAAAATATATATATCTCTGCAAATTTTTACAGAAATTATTTAATGAAACATTTATGAAAACTCTCCACTCTATTCATAAAAAATAATGATTATGATCATCAAAATCTCAATAACAATTCATATGTTTATATATATATATATATATATATATATATATATATTATTATCACTTAATATTATATTATTTGTCTTTCACTTTTCAGGAAAACATTCCTAATCGTAGCAGTGCATTTGCATCAAGATATTTTAATCGTGCAACAAGATCCACTATGTTTCATGTGAAACTCTAGTTTAGCACGTACTTGTCACTCGATATTGTGCCTTCACCGCTCAAAATCAAAAGCGGATGAGATCTACAGTAAAATCACATTATTGTATGGAAACGAATCTTAATTATTTAAACAGGAAAAATAGATATGTATTTGTGCGTCTAGAAACTGAACAAACTTAATTACTATCCATCAAATTCTCTTGGCAACTTATATTTAAATAACACGAAAAATCTCATAAAAGCTCATAAAATCATTAGAAATTATTACCGCAAATATTAGTGCAAGTTAATTAAGATTAAAATGTAATTATCTCTTACAGTTTTCATCTGCAGAAAAAAAACAAATAATGAATTAAACCACCGATTATGGTTAACCGACTTTAGTAGGAAATCACAGTATCTGGTATGGGTGTGATATTATCCTGGCAGCCTGTCTGGCTGGTCAAAGCTCATTTCGTAACACAGCGGCTCATCTTGAGGAAACGGCTTTTAATTCGCATGTTTCTCGCCGCTCGGGCGGCGGCTTATAACCATGTAGCGGAGAGTGTAAGCTGAGAACAATGGTGCCAGTCATATCATCCGCTTGGTATTCGTGGCACCTTCCACTCCCGAAGTACAAGGATAAGAGAAGAAGAGATTTAACACGGAAATAAGACGATTATGGCTTAACGCTGCTGCCGCCGCTAAAATCTTATGCCTATTCCCATCTTACTTTGACTTTAAAACGATATCGTGAATGAGGAACACGTTTTTACTTTAATTCTCTGATTCGTTAGAATTAGAATGTCTATTCATCAGATGGAATTTAAACTGTTAAACTGTTAAACTTCTCGATATTTCAATCACATCTCATTATCATGAATAGAATATAACGAAAAGGCCTATTTATATGTACAATGGAAAGTGTGTAGTCAACGTTATTTGTACATCAAATACCAAGAATACTTGAAATCAATAGTAGATTCTTTTTTAGGATACAATAACTTTATGACAATATGCATCAATAAGCGAATTACGGCGGATATCTAGTACTATGAAATAATGTAATTATATGTTCGGAATTATGTTAAATATCTTTATAACTTTTGATATTTAATCTTTCAGACACATCGTATCATATATGCACCGTAGTTACATTTCTGTAGAATTCGCTGAATATAATTATAGAGTTTCGTCTACAGAGAATCAAGCACTTTGTATTAGCGAAAACTTCACGTTCTCACTTTTTTATCGATCTTCCCTCAACCAGCGTTTCCCACGAATCGATGCATCCCCGAGGCGGTTCTATGGTCACTACGTTTCGCAAGATATTATTGGTCTGTGTGGAGAAGAGAGAGAGAGAGAGAGAGAGAGAGAGAGTGTGTGTGTGTGTGTGAGAGAGAGAGAGAGCGCATAAGGCTGGACCGATGTCCGATCGGATAAGTTTAGCAGGACCAATTGGAAAAGTCGGTCAAGTGCTCTCGTGCTGTCCGTATTTGCGGTCGCAAGGGAGGATCGTCATCGGGTGTCCAATAGGGTGATTCCCACGAGGAACCGCCGGTCAGCTGTGAGCTTATTATTTCTGATAATAACAGGTCAACCGATATATCGAGGCGAATAGTTCGCGCGAGGGATTCCCGACGTGAATTCCCTCGTAGACATATAATCCGTTGGTCCGTGGCTTGATTGGACCAGCATCGGTAGGTCGCTCGATATATTTCTATTTGAATCCGCGTGATCGTTCTCGTTGGTTGAATAACGACGAAAGAAATTCTCTCATAAAGTATGCTATCCGTGGAATCAATTTTAATCACAGTTCTGTCGCCCGAATCTATTTACTTGGAGATTGATTGCAATTTATAAAAAGAAAAAAGAATGTTCACGTCGCAGTAACGTGTATGCAAAATATAATTGTAACGAGAATTATATGTAGTAGAAGTCAATACTTTTACAAAGGATTTAAAAAAACCTATAAAAAGATTAGAGATCTTTTTCAGTCGTAACATTAAAAATTTCATGCTTACATGAGATTATCTTTCATCGTTAATATTTGATTTATTTGAAAAATTTCAAAATAAATATAATATTCATTATTATATTTCTCAAGAATGGATGTATATCCCTGATCTTTATTTTAAGAGAGTTTAGCATTTCTCCATTTGTGTAATAAGGCTGATACAATTTATTGAAGAGACGCAGAGCGTGTAAATAAGTTTCTATTCATGATATCGCGATAAATTAATGCGTTTCCATTAGTCCTAGAAACCGTATTTTAGCTCGGCAATGTCCACAGAGCATCCGCGAAACGGGAAAACGCTGAAAGGATTTCTCTCCGGTTCCGTCACTCTGGTCGACTCTTTTCGCTCCAGCAAAGAACTTCCGTAATTCGCTTACGCATTCGCAATGGACTTATCCTTGCCTCCGTTTTGCACACTTTTCTGGGTTGGTTTATCCGACCAGAAATCTCAGAAAGAACTTATTACGTAAAGGGTGAACGAAAGGAAAGCAGTACGAATAGCATAGAGAAAGAGATCATTAATTGGCTTCTCCGATTTTCTCTTATATGATATAAGCACCGTTGTTTCAGTTTCCCACCTTCATTTTTACTCCGTATTCTGATTTACTACTTTCTTACTATGGCCGTTTATCTTATCTTTTATTTGAATCGCGTCGTTAAGTCACGTTCTACCTATAAAACTGCACCTTCATATTGAAATAAGAGCAAGACTCTACTTGTTCCCATTTATAGAGTGTTAGAGTTTACATACTTATATAAGAATGGATTTAAATAAGACAATGTTCAAATGATAATTTATTCGAGCTGAGTAGAGAAGATTGAGCATTGCATTTTATTTCCGGTACAGTTATTCTAAAAATCGTATAATCGAAGCCATGATATATCTTATTTCTTGTTGCGTACAAAGTATTTGAAATCGAGAGGTAAATAATGAGCACGATTTATCTGCGTTGCATTTGTCATGTCACAAAATCCAGTCACGGATATTGGAAAAACATTCGGAACCAGCGGGATGCTGCCAATAAGATCGATAAAACTTGAGATGCGGTAACGACGTGAGAAATCTAAGTAAAAAAGCATGGCGCGAGAACGACATTTGCGTTTCTCGTAAAGTTGGCGATGGTAGCCGATGGTGATAGTGGAAGTTTGAGGGATTTTTAGTATTTCCTCATTTTCTGAAAGGCACTTCTATCCTCTTGGAAAATGCGAGACTTATCCGGACTAATGCACGGTAATCGCACGGCAGCTGACGAAGGCTCCACAAGCCTGACCCCCACGTCGTCATGAATGATTCAGTGAGCGGACGTAGTACGGAGGGTCATTATCGTTATAAAGGGGAATGAATTTTACACGAAACACCGTAGACGTTGCGCAATAACGCGTGACATTCATCGCCAGGGAATAAACTTCATCACATGCCAATGAAAAAAGCTTGGTTAATAAATAATGAAAGTAAATCATTGATATTATCGAACTATGCATAATATGTGGCACAAGCTGGATACTCTCTAAACGTGTGGAGTACGTCAGTATATATTGTATTATTACTCTGAAAAATAATAAATATTTTTACTGATAATTATATTAATTATAAGCACTGAAGTCACTAATTCATTTATTTTAGAGAATGAAGAATCTGATAAAAAGAATTTACTAGCTTTTTTGCTAAAATAGATATTAGTAAGATTATGGGAAAGTAAATAGTGTAATTAGGATATAAAATTCAAAATTACATTTGTCAAAAACTAATTAGAAAATTAAGTCTGCGATTGTACTTATAAAAACAAAACTATCTACTGTATTTTTAATCAATTGTATTCAATCTCTTTTCGCTGCGAAGAAGAATTTGCAATTTTTCATATAATTAATAATTTATATTTTAGAAGTTAACTGTCATCCTCTTTAATTCAAAATCACCAAAAATGAGATGCGCGGATATTGAAAATAGCGTGATCCTTTGAACTTCTATCCCTCTTATTTCCGCTTGCTTAAAAAGTACCTTCCGTTCTCGCTTTATGAAATTCATGTCATAAGTCTCTCAAGTGAGTTGATTGGATTGGTTCGTGCAACCGCATGGCGTAACCCCATTTTTGTGAACGCGAAAGAGATTCATAGTACTATGGGCTGTGGTATACGAACGCTATATCTTAGATTTCGATTTTGACGAAGCTTTACGCGAGCGTCGAATGGCACCAATTTTCGCGGGCCTCGTGAAACTCCCGATGTACAGGACGGATGAAACTTTATGAAATTCATGAGGAGGTCGGTGCACTTATCGACTGAAGTAGCTCAGCACGAATATCTCTTGAAATATCTCGTCGCCGCAGGGAGTAAGAAACTTTTCATGGATTTTTATATATATATATAAACATCCGATCTTTGATTCAGTTCATAAAATTTTCAACTGCGAATGAGCGACTGTATCGAGTATTCAACATCTTTAACTAAAACGTTCTAAATTTGTACATAGTTTGTGCGCTTTGCGAATCAATAAAGCAACTCGTGTATTTAAAAACTGTATGTAAACTGTATGTGTATTTAACCTACTTTCCATTATGTTATCATATTATTAAAATTATGTGATAAATTTAAAATTATATAAATAACTCACCGAGTGTGGTAATTGCCATAAGAGCTGAGCCTTTTACTGCATCTTCGATGTGTGTAATTAATTCTGTAAGCACATAATTACATACATTACATATAATAATGTAACACAATAAATTAGATATTTATAGTCTATATTAAAAAATATGAACTCATTCCAAATGATTGGAAATTTTCAGTAAGTTTTAGTAAATAAACTTTTTTCATTTTTCATTAACACGATTGCTCCTTGTATCTGAACGATCAATGATTCGAAGAAAAGACTAAGGTTCGGACAGTCACAGCTTTAGAAACTTTAGTGTGACGAAGTACTTGAGAACTAAGAATGACCAGCGGTAAGAAGTTTTATCCGCAGAACATACTTGAAACGAAGAGGAAGTGAGTTTGCAGTATGAGTGCGAGCACGACAGGATCTTCGAAAGCGATCGCGACTACTACCGTGGGAAAAAAGTAACGGGGGTGCGCATTGATTTCAAGCAAAAGACGTCGGTGATGGTGCGTTTCCATATGTATTTCAGCATTTCAAGATGGTTGGGCAGTCGATACCCTTCTTTATCATTTTTATGGTCGAGTAGGAGACCATGGCGGAAACGTCCGCATATTTATTCGCCGGTGGTGGCAATAAAACACAGGCCTGCGCGCATATCCGACTGTCGTGTCGGTGTTTTCCCGCAGCGTATAATATCTCGCTCAGAAATTTCACGGCGGCAAAAAGTTTAGGTATATGAGCGTGTGTAAAAGCACATCTGATTCGAGTAAAAAATGAGGATGAACGGGTCGGATCGCGCGGCGCGCCTAGCGAACTTGATGAAACGTTGGTAGACTATTCCCGGCAGATTCATCGGCTAACTTTAGCCGCCTTCTTCGTTCGCTTCTTCAGTTCCCATCGAAGTTGTCTAACTTCGTAGTGGATGTGTCTGATAATGGCATACCTTGGAGTACTGAAGTTGGTCGTACTGCCACGTACTGCCGAGAAGGCTCGACGCGTCTATACTTTCACGTATACAAATACTTTGATAAGTGAGGAAAAATGGCGAACATGTTTCCGATACATTGACTTGTACGCATTGTAGCGATGTATAAGCGTACATAGAAGAAGAAACGTACGCAAATCCATAGAAAGATATTGGCATTTAAATACACGGAAGAAACTATTGGACACGCGGTATTATGGCTTACGATGTATTGAAAACTTTAGAGTTCGGATCTATCTGAACATCTTTCTCTATTTTTACTTGTGACTACATCGAAGATTTAGCCAGATAAAAATAATCTCGATGTAATAGTTCCGGGAATTGATATTCGAAGATGACACTTTGACAGCGAGAACGACTGCCTTGATGTTCTCTAGTTTTGCCGGACCGTCAGATCGATATTGAATTATACGTAATCAATTAAATTGATAAATAAAATTTTTATTTAATAAAATAGTAGACGTTTCACGATATTTACATTAACATCCAGAGAAAGATTTCTTCGATTTAAAGAAATGTTTCTTTGCTATACGGTTAAAGAAAAAATTTCTTTGATTGGAACGTCATTTCTTTGATTTGAACATAATTTGTTTATTTGATTTCAAAAAATAATATTTAACTGTGTAGCAAAGAAATATTTTCTTTATTCGAAAAAATCTTTCTCTGGGTGAATCATGAATCACTTCATGATTTATTCAAGTAGCAAGGCAATAAATCTAACAATGGAAGATAATGGGTCATGGATACATTTATCGCTATAATTATCTCCAAGACAGATATGCACTCTGGGACATTCTTTACGGTGTTTTAATGCAAAAAACGATTAGATTGGTAAAAAAGATATTTTCGTAAAAAGCTCATTAAAACATTAAAAGATTGAAAAATTTTCATTAATTAAAATGATTGATTTAATGTTAACTTTTTCAAGCTTTTAAGCTGAAACAAAAAAGAAAAGAGTTATTTATATATCAGTTTTACCATCTTGTGAGAATTTCATCACAGTAGAATATCTAAATAAATTTCTATAATATCCATATATTACATATTATATAAGTTTTCATATTATGAAAACTTATTTATAACATATTTTGTCTCAGTATTCTGTTTTAACTTAAATATCGCGAATGTCGCTGTACAGTTACCTATTCTTCCCTCTATACCCTCTGGGACTTCCAAGTAATCGCAAGTAGGCGGAAGTACGGATCTGGAGACTAGAGACAGACAGACGAGTAGAAAGCAAGCTATCGCAGTACAGTAATCCCAGCCGTGTTTTCTAGGTCGGTTGCATCCGGGATTGCGGTACCCAGGGCGCATTGTCTTCACGAAATACGGTTGCGGAAGGAACGAAAATTATGCCCCCCTACCGCCCGAAATGCTTTATTTCCGCCGTCGACTGGTGCATTCGCACATTTCTATCCTTCTCTCTCTCTCTCTCTCTCTCTCTCTCTCTCTCTTTCTCTTCGTTTCACGCGGTCGAACGTGAAGAAAGTAACAGAAAACGTTTGCCTTTGCGATGTGTCGTAAAGACCGGAGACTTAACGTCAGAAAAAGATCGTAAAAAAGCAGCGCAATATAAAAACACTAAAAGAAAATGAGCGAAATTGAAACGCGAACGACATCGAAAATAAGTGATCAAAGAAAGACGGACTGAAATAATATATATCGGTGTTGACTCTTCGTTGCGTAAAAGACAAGCATTACGAATTGAAGGTATCATACAACGACAGGGCAGCAGCAGAAAGAGTGTAAGTTTAAATAACGTAGATCAAACGAGGCACGAGTAGAAAGAAACAGGAGGAGAAAGTCGCGTGCCATGACTCTAAGATATCCTTTCCTATCTCATTCCGATCTCAAGGCACGCGTATCCCTCTTGCTCGCTTGCTAAGTGAATATCCTTCCTTTCCTCCACATCTACACGACCTCCCCTTGCTACACTCCTTCCTTTATACCTTCCTTTATACGTTGCCTCTCATCACCCACTATTCGATTTATTTTCTCGATCGAAACCTTTGACCAGCATCAAGCAGAACCAACTTGGCTCATCTGCTACCATCGGATCTGATGGAGTCTCACGAAAGAAAGTCCCGAATTAATTTCAACTCCCACGATATCGACGAAACTTGTCAGATTGAATTACGTTTGATAATTTTTGAGTCAACGCGAAAGATATTTCGTTTGCAAGTATAATTCTATGCTAAACGCTATAATATTAAGCGCAATAATTAAAATCGCAGTTTCAGTTCGGGCTAGAAGCGACCTACGGAAGCTAAAGACGGTTCGGCAAATGAATGATGCAAATGACGAGGAATTACGTATTGCGAATTCTTAACGAGATATTCTTTGTTTCATAAATCACGAAAAACTTGGCGAATATTTCTCTCATCGGTAATCTATATATAACTGAATTGTAATTTAATTTTTTTTCTGACATCGTACAATAATATTGAATTTCGCATTTGTCGCATCGCGAAACTGACGAGCAATATCTTATGGTCGCTTCTCTTCGTTAATGCATTAAAGCTTTTGTTAATCATCATTAACAGATCGGTGCATCTGACCATCTGTGCATTCGTAATCGGCTACGGCATATCCATAATCTATGCGCGTATGCGAGTCGAAAAGTGATTGTCGATATCAGCGTGAGAATTCCCGGCTTACGTGCATAATTAAGCACAAATATCGTCGCATAATTGATCGTGTACGTTACATTATGCAACATTATGCGGAGCACGATAACGATGTAATTCAATGTATTCTGATTACAGCCTCTCTCTAACCCAGTTTCAGATTCTGATTGCGGGCCTGATTATATTTCACAATGTCCACATGCGCACAGCCGCTTTTTGACAATTGAACTGAACTAGTTATAACCGTAATCGATACATGTGCTTCATCAATAATAAAATACCTTGCGATTGTTTGACAAAGTAGGGAATCAGAAGATACGAATCCATTTCACATGAAACTCTCAGTGACATGGAATATAAACGTGTAAAAGCGTATTAACAAATATTGAATTATGTGATTCTCGGAAATTCATTAATATTCATTAATATAAAATTTCAAATCTCTCTATTTGAAACCATCAATATTCTATTTTCCTTTTGATCTGAATATTTTTTTCGCTAAAACAATCAATATTAGTTAATAAAAAGTTGCAATCGAATAATACTTTATGTTAATTTGCGAAAGATCTCTGCGTGGTATTTCTTGATATTGTAGTTATACTTTGTTATAACAATGCTATAACAATGCAACTAAGAGACCCCATTACATAATAACTTGATACTGACAGCCTATAGAGCGAGGCTCTTGTGTTCTTGCCGTCAAGCAAAATAACTAACGTCAGAGTGAGTAATAATTTGAATACATCGAAACACAATGCAAACCGACGCGAATGTAAATCGTGCATTTACCAGCTTTCATCGTTATATACCGTTGTAAACGTATCACGTCGTATCACTTAATCTCAAATTAGCATTAACTTAATACAACAATCATTAATACAACGTGTCAATACAACAATCTTTCTTTTTCATTTCGTATTCCATCTTTTTTCGTTGTCATCAATTTCGTCTAAATGCAATTGCACGTGCGCGATTGTGGACTAAGAAGTGCATTTTTCAGCGTTGCCTTCACAAAATACGTTGATCTATGTATTTGTTATATATACTTCGAGCAAGCCTTGCAGCGAATCGTAGATGCATGCCTGTTTCAATCTACGAAACGCAGTGAAGCGTCCCGATCCATCTCGGCAGGCTCGTTGAAACAAACAAGCACAAACGCATACCACATCTCGGTCGACTCAGAGCGACGTTTTCGCGGGGCGATGTGAGAATCTCTACGCGAACGCGTTTTCTCTTCCCCGTGGCTGGAAAGCCGTCGGCAGGCTCTTCTCTCTTGCCGACGCGACGAAATAAGATACTTCGTGAAAGTAATTTCGCCGAGAAAAGTAAGTTTTCGCCGAGTAATAGCTTCTGCGCCGTTCCCACCGACAGCAACGGCACTCCACGCGACGCGAGCACGCAAGGAAGAGAAGGAGTATCGAGGAATCGAAGGTACGTGGAGGTGGCCCATCTCGAAGACAGGCCCGTTGATATTGCCGGAAGAGACTCCGCACTTCGGGCATCGCTGGTAAGTCGAGGGCTGAAGTTAAAGATCAGAGTGTAACTTTAATCGAGGGGAAGTTTTCACTCCCTATTCTATTCTATCATTGGTTGCCTTCTAAGCTCTTCCTCGACTATTCTCTGAAGTCTTTTCTAGGGTAAGTATACTGGCTTAGTGATTGTATATATGTATATGTATATATATATATATCATAAGATATTCGTTTGAATGTTAATTTTAACGGCCTGATAATTACGCTATTATGAATATTAATAACTTTGTATCAAGTATTTAAAGATTATTCATTTTGTAAGAAAATATCATTACCTATATATATTGCTGTTTCAATATCTATTTTATTTGACAATGTAACAGATCCTCAGCTTCGTCAACGCTGATTAATTTTAGTTATCAGTTTAAATAATTCATTTATAATTCTATTTAATAATTCTATCTAAAGGGAATCGATTAAGTTAATTAACCATCGTGAAAAATCTGTTTAGGAAGAAAATTAAGTTTTCTTGTTATTTCGAGAGAGATTGCCGATTCATTTAATAATACGATAAAAATAAATATATCTCAAATAAGAAAAATCAATACCTAAGCTCGGTATTATTTATATATAAACAAAATAAAGTCAACGACCAGAAATAAACGAACAAAATTAAAAATTAATTAAAGTAATATATTCATAAATAACTTAATTAAACAAGTTTATATTGAAAAGAACGAATAGCAGATCGTAAGACGTTTTGTACTTCATCGGTTGCAACATGAAATATCCATTAGAATATCAGCGAGTAAAGTAATTCACATATATTTAAATAAAATCA
>Ga0157364_1002093_pt1 | contig 18091 bp, 14 predicted proteins | sample AttsexASBM2_FD_111476 | JGI IMG/M metagenome (GOLD analysis project Ga0157364, IMG submission 111476) | Fungus gardens microbial communities from leaf cutter ant in Ribeirão Preto, State of São Paulo, Brazil - Atta sexdens ASBM2 | ecosystem: Host-associated > Fungi > Mycelium > Unclassified ...
TATAAAAAAATAAAATAAAAGCGGAAGAAAAAAAAAATAAAAAAAAAAAAAAAAAAAACAAGAGATAATTTAAACAACAATTCTTTAGATGGGGAACGCGAACTTTTTGAAATTAAAACCCCGAGTAAATGTACGTTTTTAATTGGAATGTGTTAAGGGAAAATCAACAAGAAAGCAGAATAAACAGGCAACGAAGTGCCCGATTATATTATTAGCGGAAAAACTTATGGTAGCGCAACGTGACGTAACGTGTAACAGTCTTGCAGTTAAAATTTCATGATTCCTGTACGAGACGTCAATCACGAGTCGCCGGAGAGGCGTAATTATATATAGCGAGTTCCGGGAAAAAAAGACATGGAGAGATTAAAATCCGGTCTACGACCGCGGATATGTCGCGCGAAATAGAGTCCTGTTTTTGCCCTTCCTTCGGGCGAGGATCAATGACACTCGTTCTCTTTTTCTTTTCCATCGAGAAAAATATCAGGACATGACATATCACTAATGCCGAGTTTACCTTGGAGGATCGATGTTAACTCAGTTTGTTTGTAAAGTCTATTCTACAATTATGTAAGCGTAGTTAGTTTACAATTGTTATAAGAATTGACTAATCACAGTTAAATGTTCTTCTCGTACACTGGTTGTGATTGGTGAATCTTTTTACAACTACGCTTACGTAATTGTAGAATAAATTTTACATATATTATACGAGTACGAACTGGAATACCGCGTGCGTCACTATTATGCGATATAAATTGACTTTAATGCAATAATATTAGGAATTTCGCAATCGGCAATTGTTATCGCGGAAACTCCACGGTATATATTAATCCTGGCGACGGTGTATCACGACCTCTGGTCACGCAACGGGAAACGTCCTCTTTCATGCGATATAAGAGGCAAGTCGGAAAAAAGGAAGGGAGGGGGACGAGGAGGAGGGGAGGGGAGGGTACTGGTTATCCTTGGATATCGTTCCCGAAAGAGATTGGAGTTGATTGATAAAATTGCGTGTCGCATAGTGGAAGTGTCGAAGAATAATTGATAAAATTAATCAGTGAGATTATCTTCAATCGTCTCGAACGATTCCATTTATTTGTCCTCGCGATCTCGAAAAAGGAATCGAAAATAGAGACACGATCGTGAATCGACAATCATAAGCTGAGAAAGAAATGAAGTCTTCTCTCTTTCGGCCATCCGAAGTTCTCGTTGAAGCTTATCGAGATCGATCGCGAATTTCTCAAGGGACGGACGTTCCTTTTCTAGAACACCCTGTAGTGTCCCCGAAGCGACGACGGTGAATCATCCCATGTCGAGCGACACACTTCGTGAGTCGAAGATAACCCGTTTTCTTAATCGCCGTGTTCACGTTTACTCGAGCGTGCGTTATCCTCGTGCACCGTGGCGGCGTGAACGAGAAAGGGAGAGAAAGAAAAAGAGAGAGAGAGAGAGAGGAAGGGAAAGAGGAAGTGCGCGTGTGCTAGGGAAATTTCCAAGTTCACCAGGCACCTCCATCGATCTGCCGGCTATCGGCGTTGTAGCGGCCGGCTATCAGCCGCCGTCGTCGTCGTCGTTGCTGCACTTTACGTGCCGCGGCGGCGTTCACTTTTATTCGAGGCTAACACCGCCAGGAACCACCACCGGCCGAGCTATCGACCCCTGAACTTGACCCCCATAGAAGCGAAAGCCTAAATCCCACGATTAGATTAGAGTCTCATGCACAATCCGGCACATCTACGAATTCTCGATGCGGATGCTTTAGGACTGCTTTCCTTTTAGGAGACGCAGTCGACATAAATGTCGTTCTATCTTTACATTCATTGAATGTCAAGAAGGATAGAACGACGTGGTTGTGTCAGCTGTGTGTCTCTTAAAAGGAAAGCCTTAGACAAGCATCTACGACGAATTTGGGAGAGGCAAGGATATAATCTTGAATTAAAAAATTTTCATTCTCCAACGATGTTCATTCTCATCTCGATCCAGAATTTCTCTTTCTCCCTCTGCTGTGCGCGCGTCTCACTCGATTTTTGTTTGTTGTGAATTGTTGCGCAATAAACAAGGTACGCCCAGGTGTTGCCTGCGGCTGGTCATATTGTTCGCGAATCCCTCGATCTCTCTCACGATAGATGCGTTTCCCCCTCACGAGAAGGAGAGGAGGGGCAAGGGAAACAATGCCATCCCACCCATTTTCTTCTCCTAAGGGGTTAGTGCGGCCCGCAATCGATTCTATTGATCTATCCCGAATAGTCTTATCGAGAGTCAAAGGAACGTTTCATCCTTGCGAAATGCTGAGAAATAATTCGGTTCCTTATTACAATCTTATCGCCTCTTTCTACATCTCTACTCTTGAGTGCATCAACCTGAAATAAAGCCATCGCTGCGCAACGTCTGCCAGCGAATTTATCAAATATCGATTTTTTCGAAATCTCCCCTCGTCGACGCGGATTGAAAATAGAAAACTTAAAAGGATTCGTACATATCTTGGCAAGGGTCTGTCCTAAAGTAATTTCAAAAGAAAAACCACTGCAGTGTTTACGACTTTACAAAAAAAGGAAGAATGATTTCAGACAGAAAGGAATTATCGTCACACAGTGGAGAGAAGGGAAAAGACATCTTTTTCGCCAAGAAACTACGAAATACTGAATTCTGTTAAATTAAAAGGCGTTCATTGTAACTACGTTGCACGAATTATATATATGTCAAATAGATTATCCTGGCCGTGTCGGGGAGACAGAAAGAATTTTCTCCTATCGTTAGAATTTCCCCTACAACAACCAGAAAAAAGCGAGACATTCGCAGTAGTTTTCTTGCGAAGAAACGTTCAAATCTTCGTGGAAAAATCGTTTAGGATTCTTCTATACTCACCATGATTCTGTCTGCGTGCGTGCGCGTTCGTCGATAATCTACTTTAATCCAAATAACGCGCGTACGTAAAAATCGTCAGGGACACTGAGGTGAAAAATCTCTTTCTCGTTGTCGCGGTTTATAATCTCACGACAATAATCATCCTACGAGCACGGGGATGATCCTCTGTTTCTCTCAATCAACGAAAGCTTCCGCGTGTCAACGGCCCGTGTATACGTGCGAGAATAACGCCACGATGAAGCGCGCTGCACGATCGGCGATGAACGAATGACGTGCTGCTCAACAGTGCTGAACGTAGCTGAGTAACTGACGCCAGCGCGCGAAACGCCGAACACGTTCCCCTCCTAAATTCGCGTCTCGTTCGTCCTTGTCGCACGGCCGGTGAGCGCGCGAGTCTCCGTCCTCCTCGCGCTCCCATTGGTCCCGCAGGATCAAAAACTGCGACGACCTCTTATTCGAATCTGGAAGGACGAAACCCACAAGATGGCCATTTTCCTTGAGAAATTAAACGAACTCGGAGCTTTTTATCACGTATTATTGAAAAGATGAAAAATATATCCACAATTATAATGCAACAATGTTCTCATTTGCGTATTTATAATCGTGTTTGCCGCGCATACCATCACGAATTATAAACGTTTGTTTAATTCATTAAGTTCACACACACACACATACACACACACACACACACACACACGTCATACACGCACATTGCGGTTTGATTTCGATACTGAAAGATAGGGTGCCATGTCCAGCTCGTGAGGACGTACGAACTCATAATGTTTAATTCCGACGATTGGCCCTTCGAGGATTCCGTATAGCCACCCCTGCGCAATGTGCGCGCGCTTTAATATCAGCAACGCGTGTTTTTTCCCAATGAGCGCATTTTATCTCTCAAGAGTTCATAGAGAGAAACTTTCAGTATATATCGTATACTTTATATTATATTCTTTGCATTAAAAAAGCAATTGCTTAAGTCGAAATGTCACGAGGGGTGATTTACGAGATGCAGATAGTAAATTTAAATAAAATAAATTGTTTCATTCGGCGCAAAGTACGCGAGCTTCAAAGTGACGGGAGCGCGCGCGCGCGGATCGTATCGACCCTTTACCATTGGATGACGCATCCTCCAATGACCGGTCGGCCCGGCGATTACGTCACTCCGGGGGTATATTATTGACGCCGGACGTATGCAACGGCGTCGCACTGCCGCGTTTCTCCGAGGGACATCCCTCCGTGTCTTATGACCCTTCGGGATCGTCCTGGAGATTGCGTAATGACCGAGCACCCGGTGCGAGATCGCAGCAGGTTTAACCCTTTCGGGAGAAAACTTCCCTCCGACGGAACTTCCCTGATATGATGGAATTCTCTCTGGAAAAGATTAAAATCTGCCGCAATTCGCAACACGCGTACGCCGCTTCGAAAATATTATTCTTTTGAATTATAGTCTGACCTGGAATGAAGATGAATCCTACAGGGATGTAGGAAGAAAGAATGTAATTATAGATGTAAGAGAAGAAAGAAAACATGTGCATTTCGCATAGCATTCATTTTTAAGACACAAAGAAAAATGACAGAATCTTTTTTTGTTAAACATTCATTTGGAATTTTTAAGTAATGACATGTAACAAATAAAGCTATGCGATCTGCGAAAACAATTGTCTGTTTTAAGAGGAATACTCGATACGCTGTACGAGATATAAAGATACAAAAATACCTTATAAAAAAAAAAGTATATTAAAAAATACGTTTTTTTCTTTTGATTTTGATTTCAAATTTTTTAATATGGCAAGAATGCAGAAAAGTATATTAAAGTATCTAAAGGTTTAGCTAAATACACATCTGTGAAAATAATTTTATTAGTCATTAAAGTAATTATGTAGTACACTCAAACTGGTTACTAAAACGTCAAAACTTTTTGCTATATTGCTTATTTAGCTTATTATTACGCTTGAGAGTCTTACGTCTAACAATTATAAGAATTCAACAAAATTCTTTCCAGATCTGGCTAAATTTTTAGATACTTCAACAAAAATTGTTGTGAAAGATAGACGATCGTTCATTTCAAGAGGAACACTCAGCATGAGATTATTACAGTAAAGTGACGCAATACGGAATACGCATTGCCGTGTTTTGATCTTCTCCGTTTCCTCACTCAATTTCAGGAATGCAATCTTTATGTTCGTCCGCCGAGCGTGCCACAAACCGGGGCACGTTCTGGGGCACGTCTCGTGTGTTGTGCATTCTCCCGCGGGAGGGACAGATGTACACCCTCCCATCTCCAAAATTAAAGCTGTCGACGAAAATTAACGTTGTGCGACCGGAAATCCTTCTCCTGCCTGTTCCTGCCGAACGATCGACATTTTATACGTTTCCGAAAACCGTATCACGTCTATTAAAACTCCGTCCATCGCGAATTTCGACCACCCCGAATTCGTCAACAAGCCAAAGTCAATTTAAGCAACTTCGAGCAAACTCTGATTAATTTAACAAATTAATTCAATGGCGATTAATTCAAGACTGAGAAAAAAATTTATAGTAATATAGAATAGAATACCAAAATTTTTTGCGATATTGATTGGGCAATTATTATGTTTGAATTTCCGAACAAAATTATTTTTAGACTTGTAACTAAATTTGTAGACAATTCAGCAAAATCCATTCCATGGAGATAAAGTTCCGATCATTCGACCTACAGACTTGAAAAATCGGAAATGACTCAAGAGGAATAGAATATCCGTCGTGATTGATTTATTGTGTTGTTGTCTCATGATCTCACAATACTCGACGCGAAACGATTTTATATCTCGATAAGTTTATCAAGTATCCTCGGTAAAATTCGTTACGCCACTGATTGGCAACCATTTAAACGATGAGTTCCGAAGAGTCAATTGTCACGCGAGATCATCACGATATCGATCTCACACATATTGTTCCAGTTTCATCGGTCGATGTTGTATACTTATAATTATCAGTGACGGTAAACGGCACAGATTGAAAATGATGACGGATCAGTCTTTAGGACATTAACCGGGAGAGGGAGGGGGACGGCCCTTCAAATTAACGCGGCGTGTTGTCGGACTTCCGTTGTAGCAAATTGGTGAACGTTCTCCGACGACTTACGAAAGATTGACTAAAGGGAGAGTGGCGTCATCGACTTGGAATTCGAATCCCTGAAGTCCTCAAGTGTAGCGATCATCCTCGACTCTCTCTTTCTTTCACTTTTTACCGTTCATCATTCGCGCGCACAGATCGACATTAATTTCGAATTCATTAATTTTCTAGAAAAAAGCGTAAAGCCTGCGCGAGAAACGATGGGAAAGGTATATATTCTTCTGGCTGGCTGGAAACTGGGCTCGAATTCCTACGTCAGAAAAGATGTATTAAAATAATCTCAATATTTTAATAATTTTTTTATCTTAATATTTCATCTTAATATATAATATTTTTGTAGACATCATAAAGTAATATGAAATTACACGAAATTTATCACACGAAAAGGACGACTTTGCTAAATTATTTAAAAATTAGATACAGATCGAAAAATAATTTTGTCGGAGTATCAACATAATAGGCCTGTTCTTTTTAGTTGAACTTTTGCACCAATTCATCTTTCTTCTTCTTCTTTCCTCCTGAAAAAGTTCAACTAAAAAGAACAGGCCTTATGTAAGACTGGTTGCTCAAACTAGTTGCTAAAATGTCAGAATCTTTTGCAGCATTACTCATCATGCTTGAGATTCCTACAATGATTTTAATGGTCCGGTAAAATTATTTTCAGATCTGTATCTAATTAAATTTTTATTTGCTTCAACAAAATCGTTCTTTTCAAACGAACGATTAAATGAGTGGACTTTTACGCTTCGCTATCAATAACAACACTTCCATTAATTTTTATTATCATATGTTATCTATTTTCCCATTGTGCTGTTAATCTGCTTACATTTCCTCTTGAAGAGTTCTCAGATTATTTTAGTTATTTTAATTATGAGATATGGTTTATTTTTCTTCTGATATAACTGAATTCAATTTTTTTCCCGCCTAGATAAACTGATGCCGTTCTCGTTAACAGGACTTGAAGCATTGGAGAAGGCCCTTTATTGCTGGGAAGACGCGCTCACCGCGTTCAGCTCAACTCTTGGCAACGATACCCTAGCTTTGCCATCGAAAGCCGACGCGGCGTTCACCCATGATGTGCAGGAGCTACTCGACATGGGCTACCAGATTCAAAGCCACGCGGAATTGCTTTTTCTCGATCAAGTATGGTATCTCTCTCTTCTATCCATCAATTCGCAAAATTAATCCGCTGACTCAGCGTGACCACGAGATTTTCCGATTTTCAATCTGGAGAGACCACCGCCCGTCTTTCGCGAGCAGACGAATTACGGAACGGACGATCATTCCATTCCGCATTCATCATCAATTGCCCTTCTACCGGTCCGGTAAAAAAATGCGGGAAATTAATCCAATTTAAATGACGACCGCCCCGAGGGTAATTAGCGCAACGAGTCACTTGACCTGACGCCGCCGGGAATTGTTGCGGAACGTTAATGGCATAGGAAGTGAATGACTTTCTCCGAAAGCAATCTGAGTTTTCGAAACGCAATACATCGAGAATTGGGCGTTTATTATCGCGAAACCTACGATCTATCTATATCGCCGACGCATCCAACTTCTAACCTTTGTCTACTTACTTTATCTTTTTTTTTCTGCAGCACTCCGTTTTATTCCGCAACGACAGCGAGGAGAGCCTCGATAAACCTTCAAACTTTGGTACACGGCTATTTGGTTTCAGGGATAAAGCTGACGCCGCATCGTCGCCCGAATCATTCGAATCTGCACGTGACGGGGTGAGTTATATGCACGAGACAGATAAATATAATCTGTCCGTATTCCCCGACAGATTAAACGGATGTGTTGAGTGGCTGTGGGACGTTAATGTAATTCGAAGACATGCAATAACTCTCGAAAAATGATCAATTATTTTATATCTAATAATATCTATGTCATGTATTTATTTTTATAATTATGATCTGTTTCTGACAATTCTCTTGATATGAAGAAAAACGATAAATTAGCTTCTTATTAAATTATTTCAGGTTGCGGATTTGCGTGAATTCGAAGAATTTTCAGAACTATTTCCACACTTTGAGAAGCAAAAGCTTTATCATGCTGCTCTTAAACAGTACGAAGACAAAGGCATTCCTTGCAGGTAAACTGATTCAATTTATACCTATATCTCTATATGTATGATGATAACATATAATCACATATTACAGGAGACTACACACAGAACTCGTAAAGTGCGGATCAGATGTGGAATATTTAGCAAAAGTATATTGCCTGCGTCAGGCTTACACGAAATTATTTAATTTACCTACGGCAACGGCATATATAGTTGACGTAGGTCGTCAAGTCATTAGCGATTTAATTATGTACGCGGATAGGGTAAGAATATTAATCGAATAAATAAACATAATGTAAGTATTCAAATCGCTTGACATTAAAGGAAAAAATTTCTATTACAGGATCCTAAGGATTACTTAATGTATTATGAGCGTATGATGGAGTTTCTACAAGAGCCAGGCAATCATAGCATCATGGAGGAAGAATTGACCACCCGAGGTGTCAAGTGCATGAACTTTTACGACGTGCTTATTGATTTCATACTCTTAGACGCGTTCGAAGATGTAGAGAAACCACCATCGTCCGTCAAAGCTATAATTCAAAATAGATGGGTATCCGCTAGTTTTAGAGAAACTGTATGTACATGAATCTAAATTTTCTATTGCGCTTTTAATATTTATCTAATCGTCGATTTCCTTTAAAGGCGATAGGAACGACGCTTTGGTCCGTTCTGGCAGGCAAGCGAAAGATGCTGAAGTATGATCAAGGCTTCTTGGCGCACTTCTACTCCATCTCCGAACAAATCTCGCCGATGTTCATTTGGGGATTCTTGGGTTCCGAAGAGAGCCTACGTTCTACTTGTCAATATTTTAAAGAACAAGTAATCGAGTTTCTTGTAGATATATTTAATTTCTTCAAGGTACGGTACACCACGGTCGATGACCTTGCCGTGGATATTCTCAGGGAAATGAAATTAAGAGTCGACAATATAAATCAAAGGCTGTCGTTAGAAGGTTGCTAGCCAAATTAAAAATGTTTAGGCAATAATTTTAATGCTATATATTGAATGCGCTTGATATTACAAATTACATTACATATACTGCGTTCAATCTATGTTGTAAAATAAAATGTTAATATCAATATTAATGAAATTAAGGCAGATATGATAAGTTGATAAAAGATGCAGTTCACCATCGCACGTTTTAATTTTCATTACCGCGCCCATGATGAGTAATAGTAGTAAGCAGTCTGTGAAATTATCTTACGAAATAGTATCACAGAATGATATTGCGCATCCTTCCTATTACCACCAATTAGAATCACGCATATGTCGAGTTTTATCTAACATTTGAATATATAAAAGTTATATCAATTTTCAAGAAAGTATTAATAGACTCTAATGTCCAGTTCCATGAATATAAAAAAAATATAAAATATAAAGAAAATATAAAAAAAATTAATAAAAATTCACGGTAGATTTTATATAAATGGATATCAAATTTATAGGCTTTATTTATAAAATTTGAGAAATTAATACATTACGTACACTTACAATTAAATATGTTATTTATTTTTTGACAGAACGAATAAACGTCGCTATCAGTCATTGTGATACAAATTTTGTAGATATTCTGTAAATCATTTTGCAAGATTTGCAAGACATGTAAAACATTGTGACCTGTAATATTTATCAATGTGTAACACACAATCGCATTTTTTATTTTATTTTATAATATTTTCTTTTTAATATCTTACAAAACTTCGCATAGATTGTAAAATGATACCTCAGTGATATCTTGCTGTATTATTTAAAGAATTGAGAGAAGAAAATACGATGTATTTTAGTAAAATTAAATTTTATAATTAGTTATGATTTTACAGTTAGTTGTGATTTATATGATAAAACTTAGAAGCATTTAAGTGTAATTATGTAATATAAGGTCTTTCTTTATAGATAAATAAGATAATATACATTTTCTTATAGTAATAAAAAAAAATCATTTCTAAGTTTTATGAATAAATTTTCCCATTTTAATTTTACTAGATAATTAGTTTTATTAAGATATTCAATTCGTCTAAAAAGACTTAGTGTTTTTATCGTTATTTTATACAAGTTAACATCAAAATATTTGTAGATAAATTACAAATTATACATCATGCAGTTAAATAGCAATCCAAGATTAATGCATTGCCAAAGATATATTTATAAAATACTGTACTTGTATGAGTAATTATTATGAGTTGTATGTCAATCAATTTAATAACATTCCGAACATAAGCTATACGTAGGATATGACAGTACAGTATATTATATAAGTACACATATATAGAGTATTTCATAAATGTATATCAATATTTTAGGAAGTAAATTTATATACTAAAATAAATAAAAAACGTTATATAAACATATATCCTAGTTTTTAAGTTATGGATGATTAAAGGAAATTAAAAAATGTTCATTTTGTGTCAACATACGTTACTGTACATTTTAGCACATCTCAACATTCTAATGTTTATAAACAATATCCTCTAATGTTTATAAACATCTAATGTTTACAAATAATATCCTCAATAAATCGGACAGAATTTCAAACAGTCGGTATTTTATGTTCGCGAATTACTGTTCTAAATACTGTTCTAAAAGCGGCAAAATGGTAATGTACACTTTTACTGAAATAGCCGGCATGCATTTGATGTATCTATGATCGGTCATGCTCGACGGTACTCTGTCTCATTTCCATCTTGAAGTGAGAATATTCCTAAACAATGCATTCGCAAATTGATTGACAGGGCGAAGCTGACCCATCCCACAACGATCTTTTTTGATCTTAATCCATTAGATTTTTATTTTTGGAACTATTAAAAATTTATTGTGTATTCAATGCCAGTAAATAATGCGGATGATTTGCGAGAAAGACTACGAAATAGATTTGAGACTATTCGAACAATACCTAATATTTTTGAACGATTGCGAGACTCAATGTTAAGGCGTGAAGTAACGTGTGTTGACGCACGAGACGAATATTTCAAATATTTTCTTTAATCGTCCATAACTTGAAAACTAAGGTATATATGTTCATATGTTTTTTACTTATTTTAGTGTATAGATTTATCTCCTAAAATATTGACATGTATTTATAAAACACTCTGTATACAAGGAATGGAAGTAATTCTCGTTATTTGTAACAAAGTTACAGTTATAAGTTACTTTTTTATTGGTTAACTTTACTGGTGACGCAGTTAATTTTTTCAGTAACGGTAACGAATTTTAGTTATTTTTATCGTTACTTTATACGCGATTGTACACGATTTGATTGGACACAAGCCACTCATAGCGCCTGAGACTAGAAAATCCTTAGGCCGTTATGATTGATGGTCGTCAATTTTAAAAAAGTAACAAAAAAGTAATGAAGAGTTACTTTCTCAAGTAATAATAACTGTAATAAATTACTTTTAAAAATTGATAATTAGTAACGGTAACTTATTATTTTTTCTACTCTGTAACTGTAATTTGTTACTTTCCATTCCCTGCATATATAGCATATATAGTATATATAGTATATATAGTATATATCATATAAGTATATATCATAGAATATATCATATAAGAATATACACTGTTAAAAACTTCATGAAATTTAATATACTTTTACATAATTTTAACTTAATTTCATAATCACATTAAATTTAATGTATTTATAACTGAAAAATATATTCGTGTACATGTACATGAAATTTAATGTATATTCATTACATTTAAGTAACTACTATAATTTAATTTTCAGTTAAATCATTTATTACTTTTAATTTCATTCATAACTATGAACTTCATTTACATATAAAGGAAGCTCGTGCTTACATTTTCTAACAGTATAGTATTGATTATTGATGAATGATGAAAATATATTTAATTATTTTTACTGGAAAGAAGTATATATGATAATACATTAATTTCATGACATTTGATACAATTTTGTAAATGATAATCCTTAAATATTTGTTTTGTAAATAATTTAACTATTATATGTGAAATATTACGTATCTTATTCAACAAAATATTATATTTGAACAAAAGTATCATTTTAATTATGGAAATAAACTATGGACATAAACAAGATGTAAAACATCATATAACAATTATACTTATTTTAAATTATACCTTATTATTTCATCAAATCAACATCAAGAAGTTTAATCATTAAAATTGCTGGATAGTTTTTAGGCTCTGCGTGTAATGAAGAAGATTAGGAATAGAAATAAATATAAAATATTAGAGAAATAAAAAATTAGAAATAAAAATTAAACATAACATGCAATAGATATAAATACATAAGATATATAATGTATATGTCTTTAATATACATTAAATATATATATATATATATATATATATATATATATATATATATATATATATTATTGTACAGATCTCTTAAGATGGGTCGGATCACATTGGCGGCGGAGAATGGATCAAAGAGAACAAAAAATTCTTATACTATTTTGCGATACTCGCTATAGTTTTCGAATTAGAAAAGGAAATATGCGGTCTAAGCTAATATGCGATTAAGTCGCGCGAATTCCTAGGACGGCCCACATTCGAGCGGCAGCAGCAGCGGCGCGCAGGGAGAGAGAAGTAGCGTTGCCTAGCACGGCGATCCTATGTGTTTCGCCGCATCGCGCAACATTATCCTACATTATCCAAAAATGTTATTTTAGCTGAAGTTTTTCTTACCATTATAAATCACGTTATTTACCACGATTAAATACGTTTTAACACAATTATAGATATATTAAGCGATGTGTAATTAATTAGAGCATTACGCAAAGCGTATGCTGATCGTCGCGATACTTTTCCGCTTGCTTTATTATACAACGCCATTCTATTTTCTGAAAATTTTTTTCTATCTCTTACAATTCCAGCGACATTCGCTTCGAAAGAGAAGAAAGAAGAGATTTTTTTCAATGATATTCGCTACAAAAGAGAAAAATCATTTTTTTCAAGGAGTGTTTCACCCTTTAAAAGTGCGTATAAAAAAAATACGTATCGCTTATTTTTGTCTGGAGAATAACACACTGCTCATTAAAATCGGAGAGGGACAATTGAGTCCCTTTCCTTGTAAGTTACAAATTTTTTTAATGTAAACATGGGCATTAAATTTGATAGATAGTTTAATGAAAATAAACTAAAATACTCAATTTTCAATTAGTGTTTTTCAATATATTTAAGTTTTTAGTTACTACAAATTTAAACATCTCATTAACATATACATGAATAATCTTTTCAGTGAAAGAAAATTTAAATTTTATTTATCAGTGAACATTAAAGCTTAATAAAATTTAAGAACGTTTTTAATGGTACAATTAAACTTGTTAAACGGCAAGAAACATGTGAAAAAAAACCTTAGTCAAATGTCATTATGGAAAAATAATATATCTGGATTTACAATGTAGCGGCTATCTACGCGAGCTTATATTATAATTTCAAGTGTACATGCATTAATATGACAAAAAATAAAATTCCAACTAAATATAGTATAAAATGACGCGATAGCTCCGACGAAGTTTGTCTCGAAGCATAATTAAATAGAAACATCGTATAATAAAGCAAGCGGAAAGGTAAGGCGACGATCAGCATACGCTTGCGTAATGCATGCTCTAATTAATTACATTTCTCTTAATATTTCATAATTGTATTAAAACGTATTTAATCATGCTAAATAACGTGATTTATAATGATAAGAAAACTTTTTTCAGCTAAAATAACATTTGGATAATGTAGGCGCGATGCGGCGAAACACATAGGATCGTCATGCCAGGCTGTGCTAGGCAACGAAACGCTACTTCCCTCTCCCTGCGCGCCGCCGCTGCCGCCGAGTGTGGGCCGTCCTACGAATTCGCGCGGCGCGGCTTAACCGCATATTAGCTTAGATGTTTTCTTTTCTAATTCGAAAACTACAGCGAGTATTTCAAAATAATATAAGAATTTTTTTGTTCCTTTGATCCATTCTCCATCCCCAACGTGGCTCCGACCCATCTTAAGAGACACTCTGTATATATATTATATTTCCTTATGTATTTAATCTTTAATCCTTCTTCTTTTTACGTTAAGCCTCTGGTCTATGTTACACTTCTTTCATACGCTTGTAGTGCGTACGCTGAGTATTCAATTGTTACGAGCATTTTTAATTATAATTTTCTTATTTCTTTAATATTTAATATTTATTCCTAATATTTTCTCTATTATATACTAGATCTTACATTCTACAATAATATTGTTTGTCACAAGAAATTCTTTTATAATCTTATAAAAAAACATCAAAAAATATGTTGAGGTAATATATACTGTAGATGTTAGATTTAAAGATCGAAAACGCTCACAAAAAAACCGACCACAACGTGTTATGGCTTTTGAGATTTAAGCACAATGCGGAATTCGTGCCGTGGCCCTTTCAAAAATGTTCACAACGCCTTCTGACTAAGTTAAAATGGCACAACGCGATTTGGTCGTTTATTACCAATAAATGAATATATAAATGATTGTAACATGATCATTTGCACATTCATTTTGTTGTGGCATTTTAGCTAGTATTAAAAAACGCATATTGGTCGATTGTCAAGAGAACCATAATTTCCACACGAATTTCGCTTTGTGGTCTTTTTTAATATGTCATGGCTGAATCTCAAACGCCATAACGCGTTATGGTCGGTTTTTTCGCTCTGTAAGAATTTTCAATCTTTGAGCCTAACATATACAATAAGGTATAATTAAAAATTTACAGTGGAAACTATAAAAAATCATTATCAAAATTATATAATCATTATCAAAAATTTCTTGTCTTTACACATAACATACATAAGTGTTAAAAATTCACATTAAAGAAATTGAATTGATATAATATATTAACCGTACTGAACAAAGTCCATATAATCATCCTCAGATTCTTCTTCATCGCTAGATGGCACAACAGGCATTAAATATGATATATTATGCTCACGTTTGTACCGTTCGAATCTACCTACTATAAAACAAAATAACATACATGAATAACAGCAAATTCGGTTGGACGCAATAGTGTGTAATGTTGCATATTAAAACCATGGTATACTGATTTAACGAATATAAAAGAGATGATTTAACGAATATGAAATACAGATATTTTTAATTATAAAATATATATTTTACTTAACAACTTAATAAGATATATTGAGGATTTCACGATTTAATTCGTCTTTATATTTATATTAAACACATTTTTACATCAATTATACGATTTTAACGAACATTGAATGCGTCTAATCGTGCGAATTTAATATACAGGTGCAGTCAAAATCTCATTACAAATGCTCTAAAATATTTAATTGAACAATCAGAGGAATTTTACTAATTGACCAATCAACGAATGATTCAAAGCTTTTGTAGCATCACGTTGACTATATCCCAAGTTTAAAAAGAATTGGAGGACTAAAACCCTGTGTCTATGATGTTATAAATCAATCCAAGATTTCGAGTTATAGCATTAGACACAAAACTTTAGAATTCATCTTTGTTCATTTGCAAATAAGAGTTAAGCATCTTGTTAACAAAAATATATATATATAAATAAAAATAATTATTCTTACTGTCATAAGTATTTCGAACGTGATTTGTCTCTTCTATACGTTCTGAGTCGTATGATATAAGTGGATTCTTTTCTTTGGACTTGATCAATCTTAACCATGGATACCCTATTGAAACAAAGATAACAAAATATAACAAAAGTGTAAATCTGTTCTTCATAAAAATAATAGCTGCTTTTCATTTACACACAAGTGGAACTGAGTCTAAAGTGAGACGAGTACTTTATATTCAGATTAATGACATCATTACTTTGATAAAAAGTTCAAATATATGACAACACAGGTTAATCTCATTTTTAAAGTCTCGAATTTATGAGCTTTATTAAAGTACATAGTCTCAATTTTGTGCAGATTATAGATAAAGACTTAGTTGAGTCTTTAGTAAAGTCTCATTTGTTAGAATGCAAAAGAAACGCGCATTCAACTGAATTATAATGTCACAAGTGAGAATTATCTAAGAATCGGTGTAAATGGAAAGCAGCTATTTTATGGTGAGAAAAAATTACTGTACATTTGAGTGCTTTCAGAAGATAGATCTTAATTTCTCTCACGAGATTTTTATGCACTGTCTTTTCCGCTACTACTGCTCCAAACAGATATAGAATGAGGTAGTATTTCTTGCCGTTTATCTCTGTACTGCAACGAGATTTGAAATTGGATTGTTTCATGTATATCAAATACGTATTTCTTCTTTTCCTCTACCATATCTGATTACCTGAATTGTAAACAACCGTTTTCAATTCGGAGGTAATAATCGGATACATCGATCAATTGAATAGAAATAACGACGCTGAGATCTGTCTGATACCATTTGATTGTTGGGTTACGGTAGTCAGAAACAAGTTCCGGGCAGTTCATGACTGTGTAATCTTCTCACCGAGGATCGTTCATTTAAGCTACGTTTTCTTCGGGCAATATACGATACTATTGTTGTACTTCGGTTGCAACAGTGGTCAATGTGGTGACTGTGGTGAGTGCGGTCACAACTCGTAAGTCACGACCTTAAAAATTATTCTAATTTTAAATGTGTCTCGTATATATATATATATATATATATATAACACATTTTATATATATATATATATATATATATATATATACATATATACTGCCAGTATTAAAAATCCATAATTTACGTATGGCATGTGGATTTTTAATGCTAACAATATATAATACAGCAATATATAATATCCGGACCCTAAATTAGGTTAGATTAAATTCAGATCCGATATAATTAAATTTATTATCTTTTATTATATAAATGTTGCATAAATAAGTTTGCATACTTATTGTACTATATCTTATATATTGCTGCAAAATTACAAGTTTCTCTCTTTATAGTTATCATATCTATTGATTATCAAACTTATAACATTAAAAATCATAATTTTAAATAAAAATCGAGTATTATTGAGTTTTAAATACATGTTATATGCATATGTCTACGAAATTAATAAATCCTAAAATTAGTATATTTATCAGTTTCTTACTTAATCACTCAAATTTTAAGTCACGAGAAAGATCGGTCGTCTTTAATAGCATCTTGTCGGTGGTTTCACTCATGATGTACAAGATACATCATTTCATCTTTCTTTAATATTCGATGACAACAATAAGGTAAAAATATCATGTGCATCATGCGTAGAACAGAACGCAACGCACTTCCAGCCAGATCAGCCACTGAGCTGAACTACACGTGCTTTCATTAATTCATTCTATAAGGGGCTGCGCACAATGAAAACAATTGAGAATAGGGAACAGAGAATAAGAATTTTAACTTATCAGAAATTGTGTATTCCACAATACATGATTTCTGATAGGTTGAAATTCTTAAGGCCTAAACACAATGCGAAGGCAACAGGGATGGCGATCATAGACATAATAAATCGAGCGTGTCCTTTATTTTGATACTTGGTATGAAGATTAAGTAAAAAAGGATAGAAAACAGAAGTTGTGTAGCTTTCTTTCTCTGTTCGAACATATCACTGTTTCTATAACCTAACCTAACACTCAACTATCTCTCCACTTTCTTTTTTTTTTCACAATTTACTTCCCCCTTCCCCCCTTTTTCCTTATCAGAAAGAAAAAGCTACGCGGCATTCATTGTCCATCCTTTTCTATCTAGTCCTTCACGTATTGAACTTCATAATCTATTCTTATTATGTCTAGCCTATGTGTGCATTGACATATGTGGTTTGTTTTCTGTTCCTGCATTAGACTGTTCTAAAACTCTCTTTTTCGCTTTCGATAAATATATATCTATCTCACTTTAAGTTCCAAACTGAACTGTACCCTACAGTTCAGCTACAGAAAACAGATCTCTTCATTTTCATATGTTGGATTCCTCTGTTTTCTATCTTTATCGTTAATGCTATCACTATTTCTATCGTTATCGCTGTTGCCTTCATATTGTATTTAGATCTTAAAGATCTGCGCACAATAGAATAAATATTAGAAACAGGAATAAATATTAAGATTTCAACCTATTAGA
>Ga0157364_1002094_pt1 | contig 18089 bp, 14 predicted proteins | sample AttsexASBM2_FD_111476 | JGI IMG/M metagenome (GOLD analysis project Ga0157364, IMG submission 111476) | Fungus gardens microbial communities from leaf cutter ant in Ribeirão Preto, State of São Paulo, Brazil - Atta sexdens ASBM2 | ecosystem: Host-associated > Fungi > Mycelium > Unclassified ...
AATTATTTTTTGACACTTTAAATTTTTCGACGACGACTGCTGACGAAAACTGCAATGTATCTTCTTTTAACTTGTATTTATTTTAAAGCATTCAAAAACTTATTACTATACGTTTATGTATTTGAAATATATTGATACAACATCATAATATTTGATATTAAAGACATAAGCCCATGTTTACTGTCTTGAAAGACACTTTACTCGCACAAGACTGCTGTTAATGAAATCTGTGTGCGGAAGAACCCGGACGACGAAGGAAGAGGATCTTTGAAGGCACTGGACACGCATCGTTTCTCGATGTTTCGAGCGTGGCGAATTGCCATCATTCAAAACGAGACGCACTGCCTCTTTTGAAGCGGTTTGTCTCCTCTCTTCTGGACCGCGATCCTTCTTTCTTCGAAATGAACGAGCGCGCGCATTGTAACGTCAATGAGAATGACAAACAAAAACGCATTATCTTATCCCGCGAACAAAGTTATACTTTGATCATATGACTGTACCATTGATGGAAGACACCTGCCTGTGTCAAGAAGCGACACGAATAGAAGCTTTGACGAAGAGACACGCGCCATTTGTCGCGTTCACGAAGTGTGTCGTAATTTCATCCGTCAAACATGAATGCTTTTTTTCTCTCTCCCTTCGCTATAAATCACAAACGTCTCGGTAAAAATATGTTTCGTTAATGAGAATTATATAAGGGAAGAACAGTAGTTATCGATCTATTATTGCAATTTTTGCGAATGGCTTTCGCCAAGGTTGCCACAAAACTGGAAATCAGAGAAATCGAAGAAAATTGAAAACAACCAATGAAATCAGGGAAAAATCAGGGAAATTTTCTGAAAAATTAAAATTTTATTTTTAAAGAACTTTCACATGCGTATATCATACACATGCAATTTTGGAATACTATCAACTTAAAATTGAACAATTAAATGCAAGTAGTGTTAGCAACATTAACAAGTGCTATATTAAGTTGCTCCTTCAACAAAATATTTAACGATTTCCAAATCAAAACAGATACAAAACATTTCAAAATATTATTTATTGAAAGTCAGAAAAATATGAAATTTTGAAAATTTTGAAATCAAAGAGAAGTTATGAAATTTTAGAACAAGGAATTTGTAACAACTCTGTTCACTCTTTTATAATGGGCGATTGTATCGACACAGATAAGTAGATCCGCAGTCGTCGTGACATAAACACACATACACTCGAGGAACATGTAGACAATCACAAATACGTTGGTGAAAATAAGAATTGTAGGCATTTAAACCCGTAAATTTCTTTCTCTAATTTTTTCTCATCCTGATCTTTATATTGATGGCATAAGGCGAAGGTAAAAGGCTAGGCGAATGACAATTCGAAACATAGGAATTTGTATTTTATTAATCTGTGCTGTAAATCTTTTCTAGTGCGAATAAACTTTGTTGATCAAGCTGATGTCAAATCTACTTTCTTTAATTGATGACCTATCCACACATACGGCGGAGATTATAATTCAACCGCGCAACACATCAAAATAGATATAATAGTCGCGAGTGAATTAACGTTGCAATTAATTTTTATGTCAACTTAATGCTTTTCAGATTATCCAGCAGCTCGACAGCGATTGGAACACCCGGTAACGGCAGTGGGGGTGGCGGCGGAGGCGGAAGCGGTAGCGGAGGTAGTGGAGGCAGCGGAGGCGGTGGAGGTGGGAGTACCGGCAACGGAACTTCCGGTGGTGATTTTCTACGTAGAAGTCATCCCCTCGCGGAACATACGGCCCTACATCCCGCTTACCGGATCAACTACATGGACCATCTCTACCATCAGCTCCAGGCCTCCACACACAGTCCCAACGCCTCACTACACGGTAATTATCCGATTATATACACATACAGATAGAAGTGTTAGCGAACAGAACAGGACACAAAAAACTATCCCTTCTAATGAATTGGAAAGCTTCGTAAAGGAGACCCGCATTTCCGCCGGAAGTCTCTCCTCTAGCGTACAAAAGCGTTTCTAACCCGATTCATCATGTATGATCTGTGTCGTGGTAATAAAGCGCTTTACTTCCCTCTTCGAATAACAACTAAGACGGTATCCATTTCGTTGACACAGCCAATCGTCGCTGCAATATTCGCTTTTAAGCGAATATTATTTTCTTTTTTCTGTTTCCAGGACTGGGTGGTTTGGGGCCCGAATACCTCTTACACGCGGCAGGTCCTGCCAGCACCCTCGCATCATCCGAATTCCCATTCTCCATTGATGGTAAGTCCAATAACATGTATCCTCTCTTTAATGTCCATGCTGACGTGTATATGTGTGACTGAGTTATGTGTGCCGTGCCTAGCTAACACACGGGTATAGTGGCACTACCGGCAGGTAGGAGATCGACTGGTTAAGAGGCCGAGAGGCTAAAAGACGACCGAAAGGGTAAACGGGGCCTCGTTAGCCGCCACCGCCGCATAATTGAATCGACTCAGAGCGACACGACCTCATTAACACCTTAGCGCCTACCCTACAGGTTGTCTCACATTTCCTCTTCCTGCCCTCTTTATCTTCTCTTTCTAATTCTGACTCAATTTCTTCACTATACGTAATTTACATGTATGTACGTATGCGTATGTGAATGTACCGTGATATGTGCATTTGTATGATTATAATATATGCGTTTTCATGATTAATAATCATGATACTGTAATTCAATATTTAAATTTCCTATCTAGCTATCTTAACGCCAAAATATTGAATTCAAAATGTTAAGTCTTTTGCAATAGCAGAAAGCTATTTATAAGATGTGTATATTTGTATGAATAAATATATTTTCAATAATCATGATACTGGAATTGAACACTTAAATTTTCTATCTAGCTATCTTAACATCAAAATATTGAAACATTTAAAATGTTGAATCTAAGTTTTTTGCAGTAACAGAAAATTATTTATAAGATATATGAAGTTAAGAATTGAAATAATCGCGGTTTTCGATTTAGCATGAGAGTAGAACCTGTTTGAAAAGCGCTATAGTTGCCGTGGCATGCTTCGCGTAGTAGCATCGGAGGAGCCGCGCCGATCGGAGTGGACGATTGCACCAATTTACATGTCTCAATCCCATGTTCGACCTGCATGCGCGAAGGAGCGAAGAGAAGAGCTGGAACATATCGAGCGTGTCGAGGTCCTGGAACTCGCGGAGAAAAGGGTACTTTGGTAGATCGAGCGAGGGATGAACGGCAAGGAACGAAGGAGAGCCCACATTCGCATATTCATTAAAGTCTGCGAGAACTCTGCGACGCGATACAAACCGGATATGGTGGAACCCACCTCTTTGGCCTCTCACAGAGACCTAAGATAATCGATTCCCATCACGAGTCTGGGTATTCGATAGACACGTAATAAATTATTTTATTTTAATCATTGTTAATTCGATTTGCTGCCTTTTTGAAAAATCAAGAAGTTTAATTTTTAGAAGATATAATTTCTCTGATATCGCAAATGACAACCGGATCGAATATAACATCAGAAAACCGCGACAGTAAACTTGTGAAAAAGCAAGTGTAGCAATGTGAGCCGATAAATCGCTCATTGAGCTTGCATCCCATGTCATGCGGAAAAACCGCACAGCAGTTTAAACCATCAGTTTTCGTTCTGCTGCCGTCGCCGTTGACCACCGTAAATTTGATCATTGATCGAATTAATAACCGAAGGGGACAAAGCGGAGCCTTCCGTGTGGACCGGCGCGACGAGACAAGGAGGAGGAGGAGGAAAAGGAGGAGAATGGATTTCGCAAATAAAAAAAAAAGGAAGAAGGCGAGCAAGAGGATCTCCAACTGCGAGTAACTTTATACTCGTTGTGCGCGAACGAGCGATCAACCGAGTGGAAATTGAGGAGAAGGGTAGGCTCACTTCTCATACTCGTCTTCTGTGTGTATCACTCCTTACATAGAAGAAGAAGAAGAAGAAGGGTAAAGAGGGACGAAAAGATGAGAAGGAATGATGGAAGAAAAAGGGGTACGAAAGTGAGGTAGAGAGCACTCGCGGCTTAATCCCGCGATGGCAGAGCAAGAAATCGTGTTGGGGAAGGATAGGAGGAGAGAAAGAGAGAGAAAGAGTTGATAGTGCCGAGAGAAGGACAAGAGAGCGTAACCGCCACCATGTAACCAACGATGGTAAGTACAAGCGAGCCGCCACCATGCTCTTAAGAAAGTGGTTTGTATATTACGTCGTTACGCTGCGGTCACAGGCAAATCGCCGCTAAAACGTTCAAGCCACAAGATCGGGCTCTCCTCTTAAGTCTTCTCGACTCTCCTCTCTCTCTCTCTCTCTCTCTCTCTCTTTCTTTCTACACTTAATATTCTTGGTTCTTCTCAATCTTCCATCCGACTACCTATGTACCCGATTACCACCTCAGTGATGAATGTTCAAATGTTCCGAGAAAGAGCATGTTAGCACATGACAATGGTAATTAAATTATAAATTCTGTCAGCTTTCTGTTTGACATAGAAATGGCGAGTGAATGAGATTGAAAAAGTAATTGGGAACTGAAAGTTGGAAGTTTCTATTTACATGAATATCAAGTTAAATTCATCCTTTCCTTCAATTTCAGTTTCAGCATCATCGCGATTAGGAAGTCCGCGAGCCTCAGCAATTAGAGCGAGTCGGAAAAGAGCACTCAGTAGTTCACCGTATTCGGATAGGTTCGACATCGACAGTATGATTCGATTTAGTCCTAACAGCTTGGCGTCAATCGTCAATGGTTCGCGAAGTAGTAGCGCAAGTGGAAGCTATGGACATCTTTCTGCTGGCAAGTAAAATTTCTATTTATAATTTCAATTATACATTGAGAAAAAATGCTATTGATTCAATTAAAGTTTATATTACGGGCTGTCACTAACATAAAGTAATTAATTCATGTACAATTTGTAAACGCCTTGATTATTGAAATAATAATTTATGCCTTTATATCAATAAAAACATACATGAATTAATTACTTAATGATTAATATTACAACAATGATTAATATTACAAGTAATATTAATATATAATATATATAGACTTTAATTGAATCAACAGCATTTTTTTCTCAATGTACGGATAATCAAACAACTTAATCTTTAATAAACTTTTAATAAAATATTAATAAAGATATTTCTTTATTCTAATATTTTCATTTGTTCATATCTAGAATTCTAATTCTTAGAATCTAGAATTCTAATTCTTAGAATCTAGAATTCTAATTCTTAGAATTAGAAAAGGAAACACTATAAGTTAAACTAAGATTAAAGTCAATTTAAATTGGAAGAAATTGGATATAAATTTAGTTAACTCTCACGTGAGTACTTACGGGTCAAAAGGCAAATGTATCTGTCAGTGCCGCTATAGCAAACAGATATGCTTTTAAAGAACGATCGAAGGCGATAGGCGGCGACGTATTACAGTACCAGAGCATAAAGCCATTATATAGGCGGTAACCTTCTTGCTCGCGAGTTAAGAACGCCCGGTAATTTGCGATTAAATGAAGTAATTAATGAATTAAAATTCAGACGGCGTGGCATGCCGGTCGTTTGTCGGCGTTGCATCGTCGAATACCCGCAGGATGTTGCCGCTCGTTAAATTTGCCTTCGATGCATACGTCATTGTAAATACACATCACCTGTATCGTTGTATCTCCTCTTTTATTTATTTCGATTTTATTCTTTATTGAAAAACAATTTTCAACCTTCTTAATTTACATTTCTATAATTCTTAATGGAAATTAAATTCACCAGAATTTTTTGATGATATTTCAATCATTTATAATATTTATTCTGAATTTGAGCGAACTATGTCAATCATAGTAGTGATAAAAGCATAATCATAAATATAATTAATGTATAAATATGTAAAATTACATTCGGATGAATGCAAGCTTCTTCGAGTTACCATGTATGCATAGTATAATAGTACAGTTCTACCTACGCACGGTTATTTTATGGTTTCGTAACAGAGAGCTCACGATTAAAATGCAAGCTTAGCCTACGTGCCGGAAGTTCGACGTGTCGTGCTCGGACTGTCAAAAGAACGGACATACGGCCCGATTTCGTTGTTATTCTTATATCGCAACCATATTTGAGCGATTCGATGTAAAGTATTAAACATCCGATACTCGTAAACTGCTAAAGATTCGTAAACACCTAAACATTTTTCAAATCATAATTTCATCATAATCTCTTGTATAATAATATCTGAAGATCTTTTATTTTGAATATATTACTGCTGCAAAATTAGCGCATTCTTGGCATTATGATGACGAAACGAACTCCACCATTACCAAATAACCATATAAGATATAGATAAGAGAACTATGTATAAACAGTGCTTTATAAAACAAATCGTGTCATGTATACATGTATCAGTAATTAATCAATCTACATTGCAGCAATGAGTCCAGCATTAGGTATGCATCCCGCCAGCATGACGCCGCACCTGCAGCAATTACAAGCTCATCTTTTGAGTCGCGCGGCTGCGGTGGCGCTTTTACCTCACACACATCCCCTTCAACCACCCGCACCACCGCCGCCACCGCCGCATCCTCATTCTCACCCCCATGCTCACGGACTGTCCCCTCATTCGCAATTGTATCCCGGTGTGCCACCTCATTCCACATCGTCGGCGACGCTCAGTCCGCACGGAGCCGGATTGCCTCCGAAGAGTGAGGTAAGCGAAAAAAATTAATAAGACTTATAATATCACAATATGTAAATTCCAAAATCTTGGATGTTCTTCTGCAAATAACAAAAATGTTATAAAAGATTGTCACAAATTCTTCATTCTAAAATTCTATTTTCCCTGATTTCCAGACAAAATTTCATGATTTTCTCTGATGATGATTTCAACAACATTTTGAAATATTTTGTATTTTCGTCTTGATTCAGAAATCGTCAAATATTTTGTCGAGAGAACAATTTGACATAGCAATGTAAATTATTATTAATGTTTGCATTTAATTGTTAAGTTGGTAGTATTCTAAAAGCGCATAGATGTGATATACATATATTAAATTCCTTTAATCCCAAGAATTTTAATTTTTCAGAAGATTCTCTCACTTTTCTGATTTCCTTGACCATTTTCAATTTCTTTAACATTTCCCTGGTTTCCAGTTTTGTGGCAATCTTTATATATATAATTAAGTCATTTTGAAAAAATCAATATGATACTTAAATTTATCGTGTTAAATTTAACCTAATTTGAGTTGTCACTGCTCCTATTCATACAATTTGACACTAATGCCAAGTTTAATTCAAATTGAACTGTTTTAAACTGTTTAACTCCACTATTTTAATACAAAATAACGATATATTAAGTATGAGCAATGGTGACTTACTAGCAAATTAAGTTAAATTTGACGGCTATAGATTTAACAGTGTTAGAGTATTGTACAGCGAGAGTATTGCATGAACAGACGTTAACTCTGAACAGGAGGAGAGCGCAATATGCTCGCAATAGCAAACCCGGGAGTGCCATTCGATCGTTATTGCGAGTCGAGGGTATGATGATATACTCGGTGGCCCGTCATCGATATTCATTGGGAATAAATAATTGTACTCTCGTATCCCCCATGCGCGCTCAACCTTTCTTAGCTACATTCCCATTGGGTGTCTTCGTCTAACGATAGGCGACAATGGAACAAAACGAAGACAGAGGAGGGGAAGAGAGAGAGAGAGAGAGAGAGAGAGAGAGAGAGAGACAGAGAAAAAGATTGGGTTACTCTCTCGCGAGGTCTTCGGGTTACAAGCAATCTCGCGCACATTATTTCGTTCGATTCCACCCCCTCCTAACTATCTTTATTTTCCCACCCGCCCGATTCTTCTTCCTTCTTTTATTCTGACCGTCGCTTCCTCGTTTTTGTCGTTTCTTCTCTACCGCCATCGTCGCGGCGTTGGACCCGCGACGATTTATTTGCATCCGCGCGCTCGCCGACGTAGGCGCGGCGTTTTCATTTTCTGCCCCGCGTCCACACGCTGTAAAGTTTACCGGCGTGATTTGCATCGGTTTGCATTTTGTTTCCATCGTCATGTTCGCTTGTCGTCGTGCTCCTATACGCGTGTTGCGTATCTATACATATGAGAATGCGATCCATGTTTATGCGATATTTTTGTTATGGAGATATGTACAATATATTTGTGCTATAGCAAGATCGAACAGGTTTCTCTATTTCTCAATTTTTTTCATTGCCTTTTAATATCGAATATATTCGCGTTTTTTATTTCACTAATGAGGAATCATTTATATGTATATTAAAGATATACAAGTCAAATTATTCTGAAATATAAAAGTTGCTAGATAAAAAAAGTTATTAGGATACTAAAAGTTCTCACGTATCATTAATTTTTTTCTATTAAAAATGTATCGTTACTAAAAGCACTTATTATTATTATTATTTTTATCTCTTCTAATTTAAAAACTGGTTAAGTAATTAACTGGTTAAGTAAATAAATAAGAATTGCTGAAAGATTTATTACGCGTGATAATAAGAAGCAAATAAAATATTTTTAAAAATTACATTAAGCAATATGACATTTTTCAAATTCTTTTCATTTCCTATTTCATTGATCTACTTTCAAATATAGTAATCAGTGCGCTTGAATACCTAATTATCATCAACCTGTATTATAACAGTGCAGAGGTGGAGAAACCTGCACGTACGCATATGACCTCAATTAACTATTTGGAGTTATATCTCTATTAGAGAGAGACTATGTAAGATTGAAAAGTGAAAAAGATATTATAATAGCAATGCGATTTATAACAGTTAGTAATAATGAACCTAATCACCTATTGCGTTTATAAATGCGATAATTGTGAAATTATGTGCGTCACGAGATACGATATGAATTTATAATAAATTGATCTAATTATATTGTAATTAATGAACTTGTGAGTTGATTGGAACTTGAGATTTCAATTTTCGTACCCAATAAAAATATACTCTTGGGATTACAAGCACTTACATTCACTATTCCAAGTATTCTCCGGGCATTTGAATAATAGAAAAAATATACATTAGAAAATATTTAGTTAATACCTCTCTGATTTTTATGTACAGAGCATAGAGTCATGCAGGAAAGCATCGGAATCATCGTCTCGCTCGGTGACAGCCGAAGCCGATACTTCCTCGAGGCGGGCCGCCACCAAAGTTAAGAGGGAACCAGCGACGACGACAACCAACGCAACCACCACTACCGCCCCACCGACTCATCCTCAAGGTCTTAGTCCAAGCGAGGATCTCAGAGATGAACCTGGTGACTTCATCGAAACAAATTGTCATTGGAGAGACTGTGGTCTCGAGTTTCCTACACAGGTAATATGCGGGCATATGATGATATCTTTATCATTTATTTCTTCATCAAGACAAGAATGACAGGAACAATTACGATTTTTATACTGCAGCTTTTGAAATTTCATACAGAAACAGAACATTAATAGGAATAATTAATTTTACTAAGAAAAATGTCGGTTGAAAATGGACGAATTAGAATCAATAAAAATTCTGGTTATCCCAACTAAAATTCTAATAGTTTAACCAGAGAATTCTGATTCGTCCATTTTCAACCATAATTCAAATTAATCCAACTAGATATATTTCTCAGTATAAAACGTTGAGATATTTCTTGAAATTATTTAAAGAGAAAGGGAGAGAGTCAAAGATATAACACGATAATATCACTATCTGTATATCTCAACGAAAGGCTCAGTCTTATCCACATTAATCTGGCATGCATCTCCTTTCAAACAGGATGATCTCGTGAAACATATCAACAACGATCATATACACGCCAACAAGAAGAGCTTTGTTTGCGGTTGGGAGGAATGCTCGAGGGAGGAAAAACCCTTCAAGGCTCAGTACATGTTGGTCGTGCATATGAGAAGGCATACGGGTGAAAAACCACACAAGTGTACCGTAAGTAAAGTACTTACTTGTTTCTCCCGACCGAAAATTTTTTGTATTAATCAATTATACAGAAATGCGTACAAATACTTGTGAGAAGTGATTTTCCAAAATTTTATAAATCGCGCTATTCAACGCAAATTTTATTTGATCTGTATTGCAGTCAGCTATTAAAAATAAAAATAGCAGTCAATTATAGAATTTAACATATTAATTTAAATATATCTTATTTTTAAGGTATCTTTAATAAGAGATTTTTTTAAATAAGATTTTCTTTAATAAGATTTTTAACAAGATATCTTTAATAAGATTTTTAATATCTATATTAAATTTTATTTTTACTGATAAAAAAGTTAAACATAATTATTATAATTTTTCATATTGTATGGTTTAATAATGAGCAAGTCAGTGTCATGAGCATTTTAGTAGATTTATGTTTGCGTTTCTTCGATAAGTTTAAATAAATTTGCGTATAATTATAAATATGTACGCATTAAAATTATTATACACAGAATTTTCTATAAAAATAACCGTCATTTGAGATACATATACATATACTTATGTATATTGAAGACACAATATACACATATATATATATATATATATATATATATATATATATATATATAATACATAAAAATATACAAAAATTCAATTGATATACATAATTGCCGTTAGCCAAGAAAATATCAAATCTATATAACAAACAAATTTATATAACAAACATATGTTTTGTATAAAGATAATTTTGAAAGATCTGCTAACAGTACTGTAGTACTTTAGATATTCGATCTTTCTTGCAAAATTTTAAATAATTAAAAAATTTTTGGTATAACTTTTTGGTATAAATTATTATGTAAAATTTGGAGACGTAATTAAAAGAAAAGAAAAATGATTTTTTACTTTTTAAAAATTATTTCTAGACTTTGTAAAATTTAAAAAAAATATAATTAAACTAAGATTTTTTATTTAAATTAATATTCTATACATTTTTTATTAAATTTTGAGAAAACGAAATTAAAAGAGACGCTTTTTTCATTCAATTTTTAAAATTTTAAAAGGGAATTAGAAATTATATTTTTTAATTTTTTCTCCCTCTACTCAAATTAATTCTTAATATGTTGCCAATTTTTGAGGAGACTCACCGTTGGGTCGAATTGTGTTCATTTTGACTGTCACAGCAATTTCTTATACCACTCCATTACAATCGTGAATCGATCATTCGTACATTTACGGCGCTTTCGATGTTCAATCATACTTGCGACTAATGCGTATCCGTATGTAAATTCTTCCAACAGAGACAGTCATGAGCGAGATTAATTAAGAATGATCGTCGTGGCGATCGTCCGTGAGTGCATTCGTCACTCCCGACTTGTTACGCGCGACGCGTTCTCGATCAGCGCAGGCGTTCGAAATTCCGAGAAATCTCGACGCGTTTGTCAACAAGACACAAGCGAGATTATTCGTCTCGATTAAACCGTCGCGGTGTCGCGATGGCTTGTCTCCGACATCTCATCACTTTCCGAACCCTTTCACGCGCTCGCCAGAGCGGAATATCCGAAATCACAAATCAGAAAATGAAGATTGCAAATGGCGTGACGTCTTTTCGACGACCCGACACGACGCGACACGACGCAACGTCAGTCACGAATGCTGAGACTATTAATTATGACTATCCAGCCACGCGATTCGTACAATGGGACGATTAATGTCGCCAAATGCGATGTTCTCGATATTCATTCGTACGTGGGACTCATAATCGACGGGTAAACAAACGCGAAAATCGCGGAACGATAACACAATGAAGTTACGTGCGACGCGAACTGATCAGCACGGCAATAGGGCCTGTTTTCAAAATTGATCGTTGACCCGCGTTGCCCGCGGAGTGTCGATCGACGCGGGAAATATAAGGACGTCATTAGAAAATAAACATTGGTAATTATAAGAAGCCTAAAGAACAGACTCCGAAAATTGAAATTATTTTGTTTTCTCCAGAAAACACAACAGAAATCTGGAAAATAATTGAACAATTGAAAAAATAAGAAAGTTTTTAATGCAACATACAACAGCATTTTTTTTCTTCTTTTTGAAATGTTTTTCTTTTTATGTATTTATTGGTTGTCGAATAGCATATTCGAATTATAATTAATCTATACGCTTATATTACATATACATATTGTAGTTAAGGAACTAACTAAATTTTAAAATATCCTCTTGAATATAGTTCGAGGGTTGCTTCAAAGCTTACTCGCGATTGGAAAATCTCAAGACTCATCTCAGATCTCATACTGGCGAGAAACCATATACTTGCGAGTATCCAGGTTGCAGCAAAGCTTTCAGCAATGCCAGCGATAGAGCAAAACATCAAAATAGAACGCACTCCAGCGAGGTATTATCCTTTTTCTTATTAAATTATCAAAAAAAGAAAAATTTTTTAAAAGTTTTTTGAAAAACAGAATTATAAGATAGTATCAGTTTCTGGGACTAACTACCATCTTCAAGGATTAGTCTACAATAAAATGTTTTTTTTTTATTACTTGGAACTAAATAAGATGTTTCTTATAGATTTTTGGATTTGCTGGAAATAATGTTGCAAGCCAAATTCCATCAGCGTGTTCAAGTTTTCGAAATAACTAAGGTTTCATCACTGAGATATAAAAAAAGCTATATTTTGCATTAATTAAACCTCAATTTCGGACCTCTAAGTGAAATTTGGTTTGCGACATCGTTTTCAGTATTGACAAATTTAAAATAAGAAACACTTTGTCTGATTCAAAATAATCTTTTGCTTGTTTTAAATTAATAAGTAAACTAGTGCGTGTATTATCTTTTGCTTTTGATAAATTGAAAAATATACAGTACAGAAAAATATCAGATTACTATCTGAAAATTTTATATAAATTTAACTATTTTATTGATATTTCTTGTCCAGAAACCGTACATTTGTAAAGCTCCCGGCTGTACAAAGAGGTATACCGATCCATCGTCGTTGAGAAAACATGTCAAGACCGTTCACGGTGCCGAATTTTATGCAAATAAGAAGCATAAAGGTGGCGGTGGTGGTGATGGTGGTGGCAGCGACGAAGCTGGTGCAGGAGGTAACAGTCCCAGCAGGAGTGAAGATCTGCCTCCGAAGACACCCAGTCTCTCGAGTCCTAGCGTCAAGTCCGAAAGTGAAGCGAACAGTCCGCCAGGCATCATGCAACAGCAGGGTAGTCCGCTGGTGGGTGGTTGTAATGACGAAGTCGCGGGAATTGGCGCTCTTACCAGCGATGGAATCGCCCTTACTGAAGAACCATGGAATGAAGAGCCCGATGATTTGGATATCGCCGATCTCCCTGTAGCGCTGCGTGCTATGGTGAGTCTTTTAAGTATCAGAGGACACTTCACTCTCTTCACGAGTACAACTCAAAAAATTTGATTCATTTCTTTAGTTATTACCACGAATGAGCAAAATTTTAATTTGCTGAGACGACAAGGATATCTCAAGAATCTGTCATCAACTGATATTAAGAAGAAAGTTAGAATATTCTAAAATTAATTTTCAGATATAAAGAAAAAGAAAATATTAGGTTATCCGGAAAGTTCGTGCCGATGTTAAAGGAAAATTGAAACGCAGAAAATTTAAATTTTAGTATACATTTATTAAATTATATAGGTTAGTCCGCACGAACTTTCCGGACAACTAATAATTTGTACTAAAAAAATTTAACAAAAAAAAAGATTTTATTTTTTAATCAAATTGTTCTTTATAGCAAATTGAAAAATTTTAAATAGTTGTCATTATTTTTATAAATTGTAAAATTTTAAATAGTAACTTTCTGATATATCTATAAGTGTACACATAAATATGTAAATAATATCGAATGTGTGCGCGCGCGCAACATGGATTGCTCGTAAATAAAAAAAAAATGAATTTGAATCTTTATTTATTTTATAATAAAAAATATTCAAATACATTTTGATGAAATTGGGACTTTCTCATCATACAATGACTGCGTCTTCGAAGTTATGTTATCCTTAAAAGAAGAACTTGGTTATTTTTCCACCAATGAAACGTGATACTGAAAATAGCATTGATACTGAAAATAAAATTTTAAGTAAGATAAAATTTACCTAAAATTTATAAAAAAACAAAAAATTATATTATATAATATGTATATGTAAATTATATAATATGTATAGTAAAAATTCGAAACGTTCATACAAAATGACAATTTGCTTTATTTAACATTGAAACGAATTCAGACAGTATATTTGGAGGAATAAATATTTCAAATGTTATTATATAAATTTTGATAAATATTGTGATTAACTGAAGATCAATTAATGCCTTTTCTCATTCAACAAAGAAAATTCTAACAATGAGAAAATTATAATTTCATTTAATTACATTATACATATATCGTTTTACCTAACAAACGAGAATGGAATTGAAATGAATTGAAATGGATTCAGATTTTCAGAAATATTGATTCACGAATGATAAATGTTTTTCAATCCTGAATGTATTTTTATTTATGTATAGGAATTGCATAGAGCAATATCTCTATGTCTTTCAATCTAAAAATAATATAATATTAGCTTTTTCTGTGCATTGTGAATACTGTTCAAAATTTTGAATAAGAAATGCAGTTGCAATCCAATTGAATTTCATTGAATCCAATTGAATCTAATTAAATCCAAAAAAAAGTATTCGCATTCAGATAGAAAAAAATTTCAATCTATTTTAATCCATTCTCGTTTGCTGGGTAGTTCAAATATTTTAGCAAATATCTTACTTGGTTTAAAAATTATATCTGTGAATCCGGTAATTATGTCAAAGAATTTAGCTACAATAAAATATCCAGCACTGACAATAATTCCCAAAAGCACGAGCACTCCGAGAATCGGAAACGATTTCATACTGGCTGGTATGGTCAACATTTGTTTCAACATGATGATTGCAAATGATATTACTACATCCGAATAAGACTCTTGTCAGAACTATAGTTTGGATTGAAGAAACTGTGGCGTATATATATAGAAAGAAGATGTATCATTAATTAAAATTATCAGAATCAGTGACAACCAATAGCATGACGCGACTTAATACTAAAAGTAGGGTTCGATTCTTCAAAAAAAGATATTTATAATTCCTAGAAAAAAATAAACATATTTAAACTTACACTGCATTGAAAACAATGTTGTTGTTTTTGAATTATAGTTTACTTTAATTTTTTATTAATAACACGAAATGTTAATGTTTCTCTGATAATGAAAAAGTTTTCCTTTCAGAACTTAAGAAAATTTCTAAAAATTCCTTAATAAATAAGTTTTTATCTTCTACTGATATAAAAGTATGTTTTTGTATGTTAGGAATAGCTTGTGTTTTGAAATTTAGTTCGACAGTTAAGAAAATTATTTATTTAATAGATGGCTTCAAACAACATTTTCAAGAAACTAATTTTAATTTTGTAACTTGCATCCAAAAGAGGATTTTGAATTACTAGCTAAATGGCATTTCCACGTTACGGCACATGGAAAAGGAGTATGTGATATGATGTAGTATATGCGCGAACTTCAAGCTATAGACTTCAAGCTCCAGCAATATATTCTATTTTAACTCCTAAAACTTTGTTTGTTTCAGCATAAAAGAAATTTTCAACTGTTGAAATTCTATACCTATTTCAGTGACAACATAAAAAAATAAAATCTCTTTAAAGTCGAATCTTAGGCTATATAAGCTGTTCCTATAATATACACAAACAACATACTTTTTATATCGGTAAGAGATAAAACCTTATTTACTAAGAGATTTTCTTGAAATCTGAAAGGAAAGACCTTTTCATTAATAAAATATTAGCTTTCGTGATATTAATAAAAAATTAAAAAATACATTACGAAACAAAGAAAAACTGATGCGGACTTTGAGAAATAATGTATTTATACATTGATTCGTGAAAAAAAAAACAATGATGAAATTTGCTGAAGACAATTTTATAATTTGAAATTATGACTTTTTCAGAAAACATTTATTTCTAATTAGAATTTGTAATAATATTTTAATTGATCTTGTGATTTATTTTCTATGGTATTCCGTCTTCAATTTACAGTAACGACACTAAAAATAATCCGGATGTAGTTTGTTTGGCAGTAATAATCAAACATGAAGATGGCAGTAATAACCAAACATGATTTGGCAATAATAATCAAACTGAAGATATTCTCATTTGTCTTTGGAATAATCTCGGCTTTATCACTGAAGTCATTGATCAAATTAAGTTTCTGAGAAAATTAATTTTTTTTATTTTATTATTTCTTAAGTACATAAGAAAGATATATATATATATAAATTTTTTTTTAATTTTACTAGAATAAGAAGTGTCCTAATACAAAATAATTCTTTGTTTATCTTTCTAGAGACCTACATTTCTTTTGTGATATTCTTCAACCTTAAATAACATTGTTTTGATTATTCACAGGTTGGCGGTATGGAATCGCAACAACAATTGCAAGTACCAGCGCCCACGTCGAGAAATCGTCTGAAAGGAAGACTGAACGCCAAGGGTACGTCGAACATGCCGATTATAGGCGTAGCAAATATGCGCGGGATTCGCGGAGTTGCACCTCAGGGTAATATCGGTGATCTCAATAAAAGGATCACCGATTTGAAAATGGAGGGTGGTGGTGGTCAGACACGGCAAACAAGTCTGTCTGATCTTCAATTGAGGTTGCAGCCGTTCGGTGAACCGCGAAGGGATAGCAACAGTACCGTCAGCACTTATTACGGTAGCATGAGATCGACAGATTTCAGTAGCAGAAGAAGCAGCCAAGCGAGCGTCGTTAACGCCGTTAGACTGGGCCCAGGATCAGAAAGCTTATACGATCCGATCAGTCCGGGTACGTCCAGACGAAGCAGCCAGATGAGCACCGCTTCTAGCAGAATCGATCAAAATCATTTTCAGGGACCTTACTCGACGAATAATCTCGTTGTTCAAACGCAGAACATGTCTCTTCAGGTATTCTTCATTACGATTCTCACATAAACTCAATAAAGGATGATCTTAAACAACGCGATATTCTTTTGCAGAATATTCAGGCAATGCCAAGCGACTGGAATAATCCGAGCGGTCAGTGTACTCAACCATCGAGTGATAGACGAATGTCCGAACCTATTCGTAGTAATCCAGCCCAAAGGACTTCTCCTCCGATCCCACCCAGGCCGAGATCTGCACAATTACCCGAACTTCAGCCTGAGCTTCATCCCAATCAAGAAGTAATTTTGGACGAAGTGGGTGAAGGAGAAATGGTAGAAAATAAACTGGTTATTCCCGACGAAATGATGCAGTATTTGAATCAGGTAATCACGTTAGAGTATTTTTTAAAATTATTTAAACCCGCAACATATGTCTCTCATGCTGATTTCTTTTAATCTCCAAATTAACATTATCACTGCAGGTTCAAGCGGGCGGAAATCAAGTCAGCTATCGCGGCAGTCCTCTACCGATTTGCCAATCCCCGATATGTACGAACCCTCTGCATTACCAGCGACAGATGCAACCCACGTGTAATTATAATCAGTCACATCAGCAGAACTGTTACTCCTCTCAACAAGTGATACAACAACCCTGTCCGAATTATCAGAATCCCTCTTCTGCACCTTACGGCCAATGTCCGAATTCACGTACAACTCAGCCTCCGTCGCAGTATTGCCCGCCGCCTAATTATGGGTCTCAAGTGACAGGCGGACCAGTGGCAAGCCCAGCTGTGGGTCAAGTCATGTCACCGAGTTCTCATTATACCTCGGCTCATGTGAGCGATCAACCATTGACATCCCCTGCAGCTGGCGCTCTGGCACCACAACACGCACCACAAAATCTACCCCAGAATTCCGCTCAACTCTCCAGAAATTGTCCTCAGAGTCACGCACATGCTTACTATCCCAGTTACGGTTGCGCGAATCAAATGAACGCGAATTGCAATGGCACCAGTAGCCAAGTCAGTGGTCATCATTCTAATCAGACCTGCACACAATCCAATCACGCTGTACAGATGCGGTTAACAAACAATTGTCAACAATTGTCGCATTGTACTCAACAATCCGCATCCATACCTAATCCATCAAATATTGCTCATCCAAGTGCTCAGTGTAGTCAGCCATCCGGTCAGTGTAGGCCTATCGTAACGTCCAATGGT
>Ga0157364_1002095_pt1:0-7500 | contig 18086 bp, 8 predicted proteins | sample AttsexASBM2_FD_111476 | JGI IMG/M metagenome (GOLD analysis project Ga0157364, IMG submission 111476) | Fungus gardens microbial communities from leaf cutter ant in Ribeirão Preto, State of São Paulo, Brazil - Atta sexdens ASBM2 | ecosystem: Host-associated > Fungi > Mycelium >...
CAATACAAATAGTATCAATCTTCAGATAATTTTGTATTTACACAGGAGAAGGAATTACAATCTAATTATATTCTATCAGTAGTGTATGTTTTATGAATAATAAAAAATCTATATCTATGTACAGACAAAAATATATCTAACAGACAGAATAAAAAAATAAGAAATAGTAGAAAATTTATATGATATAGTAGATATAATAAGATATAGCAAGCTTAAGGATAATATTTGATCCAATATTATAGGAAACATTTAAGTATTATGATGATAGTACAAATGAAATATTGATGTAGAAAAAAATCACATTTAATTTATAATTGTAATAATATTAATTTATACTATTCTGCCATATTTATATTCTATATTATAAATTATTCATGGTTTTTATAATATAGTAGTTACAAATAAGATATAGGCAACTCTTTGGTAAAAACTTTAAGGAATTGTTGCAAAACATTCAGCATGCAGCAATCATCATTAATTATATCGAGACTGTAAGATTGATGATAATGAAAAATGGTTTTATAATGGATATATAATGTTCTTTTGTTATCAAAAGATGTAGCGATATGTCATCGAGAAATTAAGATAAATGAATAAAGCCACGGTACAGTTTTAACTATTAATAGCTTACGAAAATGCTATTACCTACAAAAAGGAAACCCATCACCACCCGGAATTGCTATAAAGCACGTATATTAATCTTGATTTATAAATCAGTAATTTTTCTCTGTAACTTAAATTACGTTTATTAAATGAGAATCGATACGTTTTACATACATGACAATCTGATTAGCGCGTTCCATGACGTTTGCTTCGTCTTTTGGAAGCACTCTCTCTAGCGGTGTATGAGTATCTCGTCTGAATTTATTATTACTATAGGACTGGTCTTCCCTGCCCCGTAATATGTAACCACCCTTCATCGATGTAACGTTTGATGGGTGTTGCGTCTGATTAATGTTTCTAAATTGTGGCCACGATAGACGATTGTTGTTTATATTATCGTTGTTTTCGGTTTGTATAGAAGATAATGTGGCAGAAGGAGCAGTAGTCGGTGATAAACATACACTGCGTTGCTTCTGATAACTTGGTGGGCGAGTATGTTTATGTGAACTGAAAAATTTTCTAGTTCTTAATTATTTTGTCGACATTCCTTACGATTACCTAATTATCGTTTATAAATTATTAGCCGATCGTTTTTAATATGCTTCTTTTCGATCGCGAGTACCCGAGCTTTATATATATTATATATATTATATATATATATATTTCTCAGGGAATGTTTTTTCGATTGATGAATGATTTGAATATAAACACAGAAAAAATGAAAGATGACTGATATGAATTGTATAAAAGGAAATTCAGTTTTGCGTCATAAATCATGCCCAGATACAATAACAAGAAGAACATTGTACAATGATAGAATGTAATTGTACAGAAAATATCATGGAAACTGCATTCTAGTTATAGCTAACACGAGAAGTGCAAGCATAAATCGAAATAAAATCGTAGACACACATAATTGGAGCAAAAGTATATGGATTTACAAATTTCAACAAGAATGGATTATTTACACTTTCTACATTATTTAAGGCTGAGATTGATCGTCATTAATATAATTTCATTTGTTGTAAATCCATGGGATATGTCAACAAAATACAACATTTGCGAAAATTACACATAGAGTGGATCGAAAGACCACTTACGCAATTCGGTTAATAGTTAGATTGACTGTCGACAACGTCACAAGATGGCTACAAAGGGATAAAAGACATATGGCCAATATAAATATAATTAAGAGATTTGCTTTAATTTATAAATACAAAGTTTCTCAGAACGTGATGCATGTATTATTGACGCACAACGTAAATTCATACTAAATAAGACAATATACAGATCAAACATGTCCAAAAAAACAAGCGCACAAGTACTTTCTTCTTACACAATTCTCAATTTAATACTATATCTTGCTTTGTTATATATAGGTTACAGGATAGAAGCGTTTAATACTCTTTTATTATCGTTCATATATCAAAACGTTATTTAATTAGAAAGCTAAAAAGATTTTAACATTACCTTATTAAATTCTCGTTGGGTGTCCTGTATCTGTTTTGTACAGATGTCTTGTTTCCATCGACTGAAAGATACATATTTTTGTGTTAATTCCTTGCATTAAACGATGCTTTAATAATGCTGAAATAATGTATTATAATATTTAATATTTACCTCTACCATGTCTGTGTGCTCGACCAGCTTCTTGAAACGCAAAATGAGCGCGGAAGAAGGCCCGCAGGATGGCCCATCTAAATACGGCGACCGGATCAGCGCCGACTAACTCTCGCACGAAAGCAAGGGAAGAATTTTTCAGTACTCCGACTACGCCATCGGGTCGCATCAAATCTAGATTCTTTTCTCTCATATTGGCAGCTTGATACTTGACCGCACCAGCATAATGACGAACAACAAACGCTGCTTCTCGGCGCTGTGGCGCTTCGTAAAACGGATTTTCTTTATTAACAGTGTTAAATTTCTGTAGCAACGTTTCGTTTGTTGCACCAGGAAAGCTACGAAACAAAGTTAAATGTTTGAAATATATTTATTTCAAAAACTTGTGAAAAAGTGTATTCAAGAGATAATACTAACTTGCACTGATCGTCAAGAAGACATAAAAGACCGTTTGGTTTCCCTTCGATGAGATTAAGACATCCGGAGTTGTCGCTGTACCCTATGTCTGTCCATCTAATCCCCTGCTTTCTGTATTCTCGTTGTTCGTATTGGAAAACATGTTGGTTAAAGTAATGTTGTAATTGTTCATTCGCATAATTAATGCATAATTGCTCGAAACTATTACACGTTTTAAAATCTTCAAAGCCAAATATGTCTAATACACCTATACTATTGCCTTGATGATCTCTGAGAGTATCTTTTTTAGAAAGTAGGGCATGATTCACCTAACACAAATAATAAATTATTTTATGTGTCGTGCAGTTAATAACCATAATTGTTTATATAAACGAAGGCATTTATATTACCTGCAACACAATCCAATCAAATAAAGCTCCATACAAACACTTTGCCATGGCATCGCGTGCCGCAATCGCTTCGGGAAGTCTATAGTTAATAACTAAAGTCTCTCCGGAAGCTCTTGCACGTTTGGCAGTGAGTGCAGCTAACAGAGTTTCTTGTTTTACTCGGAGAAGCTCTGATATCAATGCAACTACTTCTGGATTTTTAACACCTACAGCTTCGTCGTGATGGTGATACGATTTTCTCGGATAAAATTCAACATTACCTAAATCAAGAAGTTTGTTCTTTTCAGCTAAACTTCTAGCACAGATGCACTTTCATCTTTTCTTTTTTCTCTCCACATTGAAGAAAAAAAGAGAAAATATGAATGGAGCAAGAAGTTTATTTAAAAAGAACAAGCTTAAGAATTCAGAGTTAATTTAATGATGCATATGGTATGGACATGGGCGCCGACAGAATTACTTGCAGGGAGGTGCACTCAGAAGAATTCAAATTTGAAATAAATTTGGATAGCAACCAAGACAATTCAAGTTTTTCAACATTGATTTTTCTAAAATTGATTTTCCAAAGTTTTATTACAAATATTAATTAATATTTATGCACTTAATTTTCAATTGAAAAAATTATTTTCATATTATGTGATTTATTTTTTCCTGTGGATTTTCCATTTCCCAATTATATTACAAAGGGTACAAATGCATCCCCTTGTACTTCCCTCGCGGCGCCCATGGATATGGATGAGTTGATAATCACCTAGTAAAAGGACTGCCGACAGAACTGCGAAGAGTCGTCTTTGCTTCTCTGCTGTAAAGCCCACCATTTCCATAGATTGTTTTAATCTCGAGAATTCATGTCGTTCATCAATATTTTCTAGTCCGTAGCAACCGCTTTTATTTAAGTAATTGTACCGATCACAGCTCTCCAAATGCAACAGCTGTTTCTCTTGCTCGTTTGCGCCAGCCAATAGGTAATAAAATACGTGATAATTCCTTTCATTCCGTCCTTGAGAAACAATCCTGGATTTCTCGAGAAGGTATTTTTGAACCACAGCACTATAAAATGCATTTATGTCACTTCTGTTACAGTTTATATTTAGTGTATTATATACTATACATTATTATTGTTTATTACATACCCATGGACCATTCCATTTTCTTTGTAATTTACTTGAATAAATTTTCCAAAGCGACTGCTATTGTTATTATGGGCAGTTTTTGCATTACCAAATGCTTCTAGAACAGGTCCAGCGCTGAGTATCGTTTGTTCCACACCGCTGCCATGTGAACCCTTTTGACTAAGTGCTGTCAAATGATGTAACAAGAAATTCGTTGATTCAGTTTTACCAGAACCGCTTTCACCACTGATAACGATACATTGATTCTTCTTCTCCTTAAGCATACAATGATAAGCTGCATCGGCTATGGCAAATATATGAGGAGGTATGTCTGGACCCAGCCTTCTATTTTGATATAATTTTACATATTTTGGATTATAGATAGGGTAGAATTTGAATGGATTCAAGGCAATCAGTATACTGCCAACGTAAGTATATATATTGCCAGCCAAAAACCTCGCCCTCAGATTGTCCAACAATGTTTGCTCATTCAGATCTGGAAGCTGACATAGATCTGGGTATTCCTTGTCACGTGGTTGATAAAGGAATCTATTAAAATAGTCCTTTAGGAGTTGAGGATCCATAGGAAACCTACTGTCAGACCATAAATAGTCTGGTTGCTTTTTTCGTAGATAAAATCTGAAAGATAAAGGGAAAATTATTTTGTAAGAAATCACTCTAAATCGAGCATTAACAATAAAACGTAATTATGTTGAAATATAATATAAGACCTGTAGTATTCTTGCTGAGTATCATTTTTTGGCCACAGTAACATGAGTGCTACGGGGCATTCAGCGGGGCCAAGTCTTCTTTCCTTACATTCTTGACCAACAGAATTCCCTACCACTTCTGCTAACTCATAGCCATTCGAAACAGAAGCTTCAATCAGTCCGAGTCTTTCAATAATACATTCTACAATCTCGGCTGATGAAGTTTGTTTCGTAGCTTTAATGGAGAGCGCCTCATATTCAGGGCTCCATTCACCCACGAATACTTGCACTACTCCAGATCCACTGTTGTCCATTTTTCAACCCTGAAATCATGATTACAAAGATAAAAAAATAATCTATTTAATATTACATAAATTAAATCACTTTAATAGTATACCTTGTATTGAAGAGGGTTAGCAAATATATCCTCTATCATCTATATAGTATTTCAAATGCTTTGTTTCTCCTTCTTGTTTACTCGTTATATACAACCACTGATTTAAGCGTTTAAAATAATTATTATACATTTTGTTTTACAAGCTTGGTACAATACAACGTCAATGTTTATAATTATTTACACGCGTTAAATCTATATTATACTTTTGATGCAATTTGGATTATTTCTTGCCAAATACATTTGCCAATTGGCTAGGTTTTGAGAGGTAATCAATTTTAATTATACGCGTATCACTTAAAATTTTAAAAATAAATTTATGTGATATAAAATAAAAATTTGTATTTCTCCTGGTCATAAAGAATATCAATAAGAAATTGTAAAGCCCTTGCAAATTATTTCTAAGTCTTTCTCAATATATCGCAGAGTATTCCAACCATTGGTTAATAATTAATGTAATAAAATAGAGAATTATTGTATTCCTTCTTTTATAGATTTATACGCTCAGTCAATTCGATAGGTCCTTGTTCCTGATTTGTTCATTAAGAGTTAGAGTATTTTTATAATTGTAGAATAGCCTGTTTTATCTGAATATCATGCGTTTAACACGGACTGTCCATTGGAACCTCTCCGACAGCATTAAATTATTATCACAACATTCACTGAACAGGTGACAAGCGTGGGTGTGCTATTGTTGGTAGGCAGTAACTTAGTTTCCTTGTTCTGACAAAAATCCAAGGTTTCCAGAGCGCATTGTAAATATTCTCGTGCCTCTTGAGTATTTCAGCATATTTATTGCAATAGTTTACGGCTGTATCATTTCCATCTATTGCACGAAACTTTCTCTAAGTCAGAAAAGTGTCCTATCTGAAAAAAAGTATACAATACATTAAAATAAAGAAGTAAGCAAAAATTGGTTTATTTTATATCATTTATGCTCGTTTTCATGCATGTAGACTAATTTTAATCTCGACTCTTCTTTTTTTAAAAATCTTTTTTTTTTAATTGCAAGAATTAGAAAAAGATAAAAAGAATCGAAATTAATTGAACCAAAATTAAAGTTAGTTTACATTAATGAAAACGAGCAATTTAATTAGTTGCATCTTAAAGTATAGATACTTTCTACTTAATTGAATACAAAAGGGTTGATATTTTGAATCGATCCAGAGACGGATCACGTTACACGTGTACAAAATAAACTTAATCCCGACTTTAGTTACGATGTAACGCCTCTTAGCGTGCGACGTAAACCAGAATGAAACAGGTGCATTGCATTTCTATTTTAAAGCAAGCGCGTCAAGATAGAACGCACATCGTAAATCATGTAGGAGGACGAGGGGGGCTATTAGAACGGCTATTAAAAGCGAAGACGGATAAGAATAATCGAACTTTTCCGATTGTTTTTAGCGACCATGCAGTGTCCGCTACGTGTCTCGTTTCGGGCCGTCGGATGTCACACACGCACGTGTTGCGCGCCGTGAAGCCGACGATGCACGATTAAATTTAAAAATATCTCACTTCCACTCCAGGACATTTTTTCCGAGGAAGCGCGCGCTCCCGCAAATAACCGTCTTGTCGCCGCTGTAAACGTTGCACGAGAAAAACACCAGAGAGTCGCCCCTCCCGTCGTCGGTTCACAGGGGACTCTCGGTCCCTCGTGAGAATCGCGTCTTACACACGTTCGTAAAAAAAGGAATTCCGCGAGACTCGAGAGCGGTATTTACGTTTCCGCGATACCACGATCGTCCGTTCCTCCGCACAGCGAGTGTGGGGGGAAAGCCGACGGCCGTATGACATTTGGATACGCGGGGTCTCGCGCCGTACAGATTGACGGGTCACGGACCGTGTCTGCCAATCAGGGCCAGCTCGGTCGACAAGCGAACGTCAACATGATAAACCACGCTTAAATCATTACAGGCGTTTCTAGAGCAAAAGCTGAATCACGGAGCGCAATACGTCGCGGTATCACCGCGAAGGAATGCATCGTTGCGAGGCACAGCGAGGCATGCGTGAATGCCTGCGTGTTCGTTCACTCGCTCGCGTGCGTGCGTGCGTGCGTGCGTTCACTCGCTCGACCTCGCGATACTTATACATCCGTCGTTACCTCCTTCGTTGATCGTGGGATCCACGTTGCGATGCATCCTTGTTCTCCAAGAGCAGCGGGGCCCGCGCGATGCGCTCGGGCATGCTGCCGCGGGCCGGGAGGCCCGCCGCCGTCGCCGCCGCGTGAAAATAAACCGCTGTCTCGTCTCCTCGTG
>Ga0157364_1002095_pt1:10000-18086 | contig 18086 bp, 8 predicted proteins | sample AttsexASBM2_FD_111476 | JGI IMG/M metagenome (GOLD analysis project Ga0157364, IMG submission 111476) | Fungus gardens microbial communities from leaf cutter ant in Ribeirão Preto, State of São Paulo, Brazil - Atta sexdens ASBM2 | ecosystem: Host-associated > Fungi > Mycelium >...
TCGGGACGCAGGATCCCGTGTGGAGACGAAGGACGATAAACCTGGGCAAGGGCCCCCGTCAGATCCCGTGGTGATCGGTGACTGTGTGTGAATCCTCGCGAGTGTGATATCCCGTGGCGAGGTGCCACGGCAGGGTAGAATCGCCGCGATTTCAAGCACCGTCCACGGGACTCCGCAGTCCAGAGTGTCCAGGCCGGTGCGCGCTGCGGAGTGCGGATCGATCCCCGACGGTGGCCGATCGAAGGCTGAAGGCTCACGGGCAAGCGCGTGTTTACCAAAGTGTCAACCCACCCGTATTGTACGCGCGCGTGTCCACCGTATTGTCCGCCCGTGTCCCTCGAGTCGACCGCACGAGAAATACGGTGGCACGGTTGACGACGTTGACGTCGGCGTTGCCGCTTAACGCGAGCGGGCCGGTTCGCTGCTGCTCTGCGGGTCTATCCGCGCGAATCGCGATCCGACGGCGTGCGCACGGCCAGCCAGCGACGTCAGACGTGAGGGATCCGATCCGCGTCGCGGTGCCGCGCGACTCGGCGAAGCGGATGCGAGAAGGGGAGAGAGAAGGCGATCATATCTGTGGGATCTACACGAGGAGACGAGACAGCGGTTTATTTTCACGCGGCGGCGACGGCGGCGGGCCTCCCGGCCCGCGGCAGCATGCCCGAGCGCATCGCGCGGGCCCCGCTGCTCTTGGAGAACAAGGATGCATCGCAACGTGGATCCCACGATCAACGAAGGAGGTAACGACGGATGTATAAGTATCGCGAGGTCGAGCGAGTGAACGCACGCACGCACGCACGCACGCGAGCGAGTGAACGAACACGCAGGCATTCACGCATGCCTCGCTGTGCCTCGCAACGATGCATTCCTTCGCGGTGATACCGCGACGTATTGCGCTCCGTGATTCAGCTTTTGCTCTAGAAACGCCTGTAATGATTTAAGCGTGGTTTATCATGTTGACGTTCGCTTGTCGACCGAGCTGGCCCTGATTGGCAGACACGGTCCGTGACCCGTCAATCTGTACGGCGCGAGACCCCGCGTATCCAAATGTCATACGGCCGTCGGCTTTCCCCCCACACTCGCTGTGCGGAGGAACGGACGATCGTGGTATCGCGGAAACGTAAATACCGCTCTCGAGTCTCGCGGAATTCCTTTTTTTACGAACGTGTGTAAGACGCGATTCTCACGAGGGACCGAGAGTCCCCTGTGAACCGACGACGGGAGGGGCGACTCTCTGGTGTTTTTCTCGTGCAACGTTTACAGCGGCGACAAGACGGTTATTTGCGGGAGCGCGCGCTTCCTCGGAAAAAATGTCCTGGAGTGGAAGTGAGATATTTTTAAATTTAATCGTGCATCGTCGGCTTCACGGCGCGCAACACGTGCGTGTGTGACATCCGACGGCCCGAAACGAGACACGTAGCGGACACTGCATGGTCGCTAAAAACAATCGGAAAAGTTCGATTATTCTTATCCGTCTTCGCTTTTAATAGCCGTTCTAATAGCCCCCCTCGTCCTCCTACATGATTTACGATGTGCGTTCTATCTTGACGCGCTTGCTTTAAAATAGAAATGCAATGCACCTGTTTCATTCTGGTTTACGTCGCACGCTAAGAGGCGTTACATCGTAACTAAAGTCGGGATTAAGTTTATTTTGTACACGTGTAACGTGATCCGTCTCTGGATCGATTCAAAATATCAACCCTTTTGTATTCAATTAAGTAGAAAGTATCTATACTTTAAGATGCAACTAATTAAATTGCTCGTTTTCATTAATGTAAACTAACTTTAATTTTGGTTCAATTAATTTCGATTCTTTTTATCTTTTTCTAATTCTTGCAATTAAAAAAAAAAGATTTTTAAAAAAAGAAGAGTCGAGATTAAAATTAGTCTACATGCATGAAAACGAGCATAAATGATATAAAATAAACCAATTTTTGCTTACTTCTTTATTTTAATGTATTGTATACTTTTTTTCAGATAGGACACTTTTCTGACTTAGAGAAAGTTTCGTGCAATAGATGGAAATGATACAGCCGTAAACTATTGCAATAAATATGCTGAAATACTCAAGAGGCACGAGAATATTTACAATGCGCTCTGGAAACCTTGGATTTTTGTCAGAACAAGGAAACTAAGTTACTGCCTACCAACAATAGCACACCCACGCTTGTCACCTGTTCAGTGAATGTTGTGATAATAATTTAATGCTGTCGGAGAGGTTCCAATGGACAGTCCGTGTTAAACGCATGATATTCAGATAAAACAGGCTATTCTACAATTATAAAAATACTCTAACTCTTAATGAACAAATCAGGAACAAGGACCTATCGAATTGACTGAGCGTATAAATCTATAAAAGAAGGAATACAATAATTCTCTATTTTATTACATTAATTATTAACCAATGGTTGGAATACTCTGCGATATATTGAGAAAGACTTAGAAATAATTTGCAAGGGCTTTACAATTTCTTATTGATATTCTTTATGACCAGGAGAAATACAAATTTTTATTTTATATCACATAAATTTATTTTTAAAATTTTAAGTGATACGCGTATAATTAAAATTGATTACCTCTCAAAACCTAGCCAATTGGCAAATGTATTTGGCAAGAAATAATCCAAATTGCATCAAAAGTATAATATAGATTTAACGCGTGTAAATAATTATAAACATTGACGTTGTATTGTACCAAGCTTGTAAAACAAAATGTATAATAATTATTTTAAACGCTTAAATCAGTGGTTGTATATAACGAGTAAACAAGAAGGAGAAACAAAGCATTTGAAATACTATATAGATGATAGAGGATATATTTGCTAACCCTCTTCAATACAAGGTATACTATTAAAGTGATTTAATTTATGTAATATTAAATAGATTATTTTTTTATCTTTGTAATCATGATTTCAGGGTTGAAAAATGGACAACAGTGGATCTGGAGTAGTGCAAGTATTCGTGGGTGAATGGAGCCCTGAATATGAGGCGCTCTCCATTAAAGCTACGAAACAAACTTCATCAGCCGAGATTGTAGAATGTATTATTGAAAGACTCGGACTGATTGAAGCTTCTGTTTCGAATGGCTATGAGTTAGCAGAAGTGGTAGGGAATTCTGTTGGTCAAGAATGTAAGGAAAGAAGACTTGGCCCCGCTGAATGCCCCGTAGCACTCATGTTACTGTGGCCAAAAAATGATACTCAGCAAGAATACTACAGGTCTTATATTATATTTCAACATAATTACGTTTTATTGTTAATGCTCGATTTAGAGTGATTTCTTACAAAATAATTTTCCCTTTATCTTTCAGATTTTATCTACGAAAAAAGCAACCAGACTATTTATGGTCTGACAGTAGGTTTCCTATGGATCCTCAACTCCTAAAGGACTATTTTAATAGATTCCTTTATCAACCACGTGACAAGGAATACCCAGATCTATGTCAGCTTCCAGATCTGAATGAGCAAACATTGTTGGACAATCTGAGGGCGAGGTTTTTGGCTGGCAATATATATACTTACGTTGGCAGTATACTGATTGCCTTGAATCCATTCAAATTCTACCCTATCTATAATCCAAAATATGTAAAATTATATCAAAATAGAAGGCTGGGTCCAGACATACCTCCTCATATATTTGCCATAGCCGATGCAGCTTATCATTGTATGCTTAAGGAGAAGAAGAATCAATGTATCGTTATCAGTGGTGAAAGCGGTTCTGGTAAAACTGAATCAACGAATTTCTTGTTACATCATTTGACAGCACTTAGTCAAAAGGGTTCACATGGCAGCGGTGTGGAACAAACGATACTCAGCGCTGGACCTGTTCTAGAAGCATTTGGTAATGCAAAAACTGCCCATAATAACAATAGCAGTCGCTTTGGAAAATTTATTCAAGTAAATTACAAAGAAAATGGAATGGTCCATGGGTATGTAATAAACAATAATAATGTATAGTATATAATACACTAAATATAAACTGTAACAGAAGTGACATAAATGCATTTTATAGTGCTGTGGTTCAAAAATACCTTCTCGAGAAATCCAGGATTGTTTCTCAAGGACGGAATGAAAGGAATTATCACGTATTTTATTACCTATTGGCTGGCGCAAACGAGCAAGAGAAACAGCTGTTGCATTTGGAGAGCTGTGATCGGTACAATTACTTAAATAAAAGCGGTTGCTACGGACTAGAAAATATTGATGAACGACATGAATTCTCGAGATTAAAACAATCTATGGAAATGGTGGGCTTTACAGCAGAGAAGCAAAGACGACTCTTCGCAGTTCTGTCGGCAGTCCTTTTACTAGGTGATTATCAACTCATCCATATCCATGGGCGCCGCGAGGGAAGTACAAGGGGATGCATTTGTACCCTTTGTAATATAATTGGGAAATGGAAAATCCACAGGAAAAAATAAATCACATAATATGAAAATAATTTTTTCAATTGAAAATTAAGTGCATAAATATTAATTAATATTTGTAATAAAACTTTGGAAAATCAATTTTAGAAAAATCAATGTTGAAAAACTTGAATTGTCTTGGTTGCTATCCAAATTTATTTCAAATTTGAATTCTTCTGAGTGCACCTCCCTGCAAGTAATTCTGTCGGCGCCCATGTCCATACCATATGCATCATTAAATTAACTCTGAATTCTTAAGCTTGTTCTTTTTAAATAAACTTCTTGCTCCATTCATATTTTCTCTTTTTTTCTTCAATGTGGAGAGAAAAAAGAAAAGATGAAAGTGCATCTGTGCTAGAAGTTTAGCTGAAAAGAACAAACTTCTTGATTTAGGTAATGTTGAATTTTATCCGAGAAAATCGTATCACCATCACGACGAAGCTGTAGGTGTTAAAAATCCAGAAGTAGTTGCATTGATATCAGAGCTTCTCCGAGTAAAACAAGAAACTCTGTTAGCTGCACTCACTGCCAAACGTGCAAGAGCTTCCGGAGAGACTTTAGTTATTAACTATAGACTTCCCGAAGCGATTGCGGCACGCGATGCCATGGCAAAGTGTTTGTATGGAGCTTTATTTGATTGGATTGTGTTGCAGGTAATATAAATGCCTTCGTTTATATAAACAATTATGGTTATTAACTGCACGACACATAAAATAATTTATTATTTGTGTTAGGTGAATCATGCCCTACTTTCTAAAAAAGATACTCTCAGAGATCATCAAGGCAATAGTATAGGTGTATTAGACATATTTGGCTTTGAAGATTTTAAAACGTGTAATAGTTTCGAGCAATTATGCATTAATTATGCGAATGAACAATTACAACATTACTTTAACCAACATGTTTTCCAATACGAACAACGAGAATACAGAAAGCAGGGGATTAGATGGACAGACATAGGGTACAGCGACAACTCCGGATGTCTTAATCTCATCGAAGGGAAACCAAACGGTCTTTTATGTCTTCTTGACGATCAGTGCAAGTTAGTATTATCTCTTGAATACACTTTTTCACAAGTTTTTGAAATAAATATATTTCAAACATTTAACTTTGTTTCGTAGCTTTCCTGGTGCAACAAACGAAACGTTGCTACAGAAATTTAACACTGTTAATAAAGAAAATCCGTTTTACGAAGCGCCACAGCGCCGAGAAGCAGCGTTTGTTGTTCGTCATTATGCTGGTGCGGTCAAGTATCAAGCTGCCAATATGAGAGAAAAGAATCTAGATTTGATGCGACCCGATGGCGTAGTCGGAGTACTGAAAAATTCTTCCCTTGCTTTCGTGCGAGAGTTAGTCGGCGCTGATCCGGTCGCCGTATTTAGATGGGCCATCCTGCGGGCCTTCTTCCGCGCTCATTTTGCGTTTCAAGAAGCTGGTCGAGCACACAGACATGGTAGAGGTAAATATTAAATATTATAATACATTATTTCAGCATTATTAAAGCATCGTTTAATGCAAGGAATTAACACAAAAATATGTATCTTTCAGTCGATGGAAACAAGACATCTGTACAAAACAGATACAGGACACCCAACGAGAATTTAATAAGGTAATGTTAAAATCTTTTTAGCTTTCTAATTAAATAACGTTTTGATATATGAACGATAATAAAAGAGTATTAAACGCTTCTATCCTGTAACCTATATATAACAAAGCAAGATATAGTATTAAATTGAGAATTGTGTAAGAAGAAAGTACTTGTGCGCTTGTTTTTTTGGACATGTTTGATCTGTATATTGTCTTATTTAGTATGAATTTACGTTGTGCGTCAATAATACATGCATCACGTTCTGAGAAACTTTGTATTTATAAATTAAAGCAAATCTCTTAATTATATTTATATTGGCCATATGTCTTTTATCCCTTTGTAGCCATCTTGTGACGTTGTCGACAGTCAATCTAACTATTAACCGAATTGCGTAAGTGGTCTTTCGATCCACTCTATGTGTAATTTTCGCAAATGTTGTATTTTGTTGACATATCCCATGGATTTACAACAAATGAAATTATATTAATGACGATCAATCTCAGCCTTAAATAATGTAGAAAGTGTAAATAATCCATTCTTGTTGAAATTTGTAAATCCATATACTTTTGCTCCAATTATGTGTGTCTACGATTTTATTTCGATTTATGCTTGCACTTCTCGTGTTAGCTATAACTAGAATGCAGTTTCCATGATATTTTCTGTACAATTACATTCTATCATTGTACAATGTTCTTCTTGTTATTGTATCTGGGCATGATTTATGACGCAAAACTGAATTTCCTTTTATACAATTCATATCAGTCATCTTTCATTTTTTCTGTGTTTATATTCAAATCATTCATCAATCGAAAAAACATTCCCTGAGAAATATATATATATATAATATATATAATATATATAAAGCTCGGGTACTCGCGATCGAAAAGAAGCATATTAAAAACGATCGGCTAATAATTTATAAACGATAATTAGGTAATCGTAAGGAATGTCGACAAAATAATTAAGAACTAGAAAATTTTTCAGTTCACATAAACATACTCGCCCACCAAGTTATCAGAAGCAACGCAGTGTATGTTTATCACCGACTACTGCTCCTTCTGCCACATTATCTTCTATACAAACCGAAAACAACGATAATATAAACAACAATCGTCTATCGTGGCCACAATTTAGAAACATTAATCAGACGCAACACCCATCAAACGTTACATCGATGAAGGGTGGTTACATATTACGGGGCAGGGAAGACCAGTCCTATAGTAATAATAAATTCAGACGAGATACTCATACACCGCTAGAGAGAGTGCTTCCAAAAGACGAAGCAAACGTCATGGAACGCGCTAATCAGATTGTCATGTATGTAAAACGTATCGATTCTCATTTAATAAACGTAATTTAAGTTACAGAGAAAAATTACTGATTTATAAATCAAGATTAATATACGTGCTTTATAGCAATTCCGGGTGGTGATGGGTTTCCTTTTTGTAGGTAATAGCATTTTCGTAAGCTATTAATAGTTAAAACTGTACCGTGGCTTTATTCATTTATCTTAATTTCTCGATGACATATCGCTACATCTTTTGATAACAAAAGAACATTATATATCCATTATAAAACCATTTTTCATTATCATCAATCTTACAGTCTCGATATAATTAATGATGATTGCTGCATGCTGAATGTTTTGCAACAATTCCTTAAAGTTTTTACCAAAGAGTTGCCTATATCTTATTTGTAACTACTATATTATAAAAACCATGAATAATTTATAATATAGAATATAAATATGGCAGAATAGTATAAATTAATATTATTACAATTATAAATTAAATGTGATTTTTTTCTACATCAATATTTCATTTGTACTATCATCATAATACTTAAATGTTTCCTATAATATTGGATCAAATATTATCCTTAAGCTTGCTATATCTTATTATATCTACTATATCATATAAATTTTCTACTATTTCTTATTTTTTTATTCTGTCTGTTAGATATATTTTTGTCTGTACATAGATATAGATTTTTTATTATTCATAAAACATACACTACTGATAGAATATAATTAGATTGTAATTCCTTCTCCTGTGTAAATACAAAATTATCTGAAGATTGATACTATTTGTATTG